>Ga0157374_10001331_pt1 | contig 21004 bp, 20 predicted proteins | sample M25metaG_FD_115308 | JGI IMG/M metagenome (GOLD analysis project Ga0157374, IMG submission 115308) | Miscanthus rhizosphere microbial communities from Kellogg Biological Station, Michigan, USA - M2-5 metaG | ecosystem: Host-associated > Plants > Roots > Rhizosphere > Soil | place: USA: Michigan... | reverse complement strand
TGAAACCATCACCATCCATAGCAACCGTATCGAACGGGTCGATCATAACGAAACGATTTCTATCGGCGATAACCGGTCCGAGGATGTGGGGCAGAACGAAACGGTGTCCATCGGGGCGAATAGGACGATTTCTATCGGGGCCAATAAAACTCAAACAGTCGCTATTACTTACACGCAAAGTGTCGGTGCAGCCAAAATGACCAACGTCGGCGGCGCATACCTTATCAACGTCGGTGCAGCAATGAACCGAATGATCGGTCTCGCCAGCGCTGAAGAAGTCGGGCTTGCTAAAACCACGATGGTCGGCATGTCCCATTCGCTTACGGTCGGCAAAGATCAGAAAATAGATGTCGGTAACGACCAATCGGTGAGTGTCGGCAAGAACATCGTTATCACTGCCGGGGACAGCATCGAACTGGTTTGCGGAAAATCGCGATTGCGAATGGATAAAGACGGCAATATCAGCATTAACGGCCATCAGATCGATCTCGGCGCAACCGGTGAGCAATTCTACAAAGCCGATGGCAACATTACGATCAAGGCCAAAAAAATCTTGGAGAATTAATTGTGCAAGAATTAAAAAACGTTTTTCCGGACGTGCAAGCATCTGCCGCCGAGAAAGAAAGTTCTCTTCAAGAAATGCACCCTTTCGAAGTGTTGCTTACGGAGAAAGGCAAGTCCACTGAATCAAAACAACCCGTATTCGGCGTGGCTATCGGTTTGTTGACGAGATTGGCCGAAGGTAAGGCGACAATCGCAGTCCCTGCCTATGCCATCGAATCGTGTGATGCGAAAATCGTTTGCGCAATCGATTCTCTTCACGAAAACCATGAGGTCGCCATTATGTTCGAAGGTGGCGATGTTGCGCGGCCTTTGATCATTGGTCCGATGGCCGATTCTAAAGTCGATATCAAACCTAAAGCCGCCATTGCTGATGGCGAGCGCGTTGTCATCGAAGCGGAAAACGAAATTGAATTGCGCTGCGGCGAAGCGGCGATCATCTTGACCAAAGACGGGCGCATTCTATTGCGCGGCGCTTACATCTCTAGCCATGCCAGCGCGACTCAGCGCATTCGCGGCGGCTCGATCCAGATCAATTGAACGCCGATGGAACTTTTTATCGGCTCGACATATGTCGTTGCGGAACTCACTACTGCTATCGACAAGACAGGTAGAGAACATCTGCTCATTGTGGCGAAAGGTACATGGGCGATTCCTACTAAAAGTTTATATCCACGGCCTATCAAAGCCACGCCGCTGCAATATGCCGACATTCATGTGGGTGAACCAGGTTTATCGGCGCCGCTTTACGAAAGTGATTTCGTACTGAAGAAAAATCGGTGCGATGTCATTTTCAATGCCAAAGCCCATGCACCGGATAACCAGCCCGTTAGAGAATTGAAAGTCGCCTACCGGATTGGCGCGCATATCAACACGATGAACGTTGTCGGCAAACGCATCTGGCAAAAATCCCTCCTCGATTACGAACCTAGCAAACCCGAGCCGTTTACGGAAATGCCTTTGCACTATGGCATGGCCTATGGCGGGAGTTGCGCGGCAAGCAGCAAACAGCCCGACTTGCTCGATACATTCGAAACCAATCCCATCGGTATGGGATATGCCGGTAGGAAAGGCGATGCCGATATCGAAGGACTGCCCGTTGCCTGCCTTGAAAGGATCGATCAAGCGATTACACGCCCCGATGGGAAATACGAACCCATCGCCCTATCGCCCATTGCTCGGCATTGGCTACCGAGACGGCAATACAGCGGAACCTACGACGATGCATGGAAAAAGAACGTCTTCCCATTTCTCCCGGAAGACTTCGACGAGCGATTCAATCAATGCGCGCCGGAAGAGCGGCAAATCGATTTCCCTAAAGGTGGCGAAGAAGTCGTGATGATCAACATGATGAAAGGCCGCCCCGATGTCCGATTCAAGTTGCCCCGCTTCGACAAACTGCCGGTGCGAATATTGATGCGCGACTACACGGTCGAACATCCGCCGATTGTCGTCGATACGCTTTACTTCGAGCCGGACGAAAACCGTTTTTCCGCCATATGGCGCGCAAGCTTGCCGATCAAGCGGAATATCCGAGACATCAAGACCATCGCCATCGGCGGCATCTGTAAGAACTGGTGGGACGCCAAGATCATCGGCGCGGAAGGTTGCATGAACTGCGCGAAGCAACGCTCCACGCAGGAAGCTGCGCCTCCGGAAGAAGAGTGTGAGAAAGAAAAGATAAATGCCGAGGAAGTTAGATGAGCAAACGACATCGAACCAATCCCGACGAGACTTGGCAACCATTGCTGATCGAATCCGCCGGCGTCTGTTGTGCCGTTGGTTATCATCTTGCTGCAGCGGCCTGTGCATTGCGCGCTAGCATGGATCACTTTCAGGAAAGCGAATTTGTCGACCGTAATGGCGTGCCGCTAAAACTGGCGCGTCTTCCATTGGGCGATCTCTGGGGGGCGAAACGCTTGGTGGAAATAGCCAACATGGCGATAAAGGATTGCATCGATGCCAATGAGATCGATCCCGCAACGACCGCATTGTTGATGCTGGATGCCGAGCGTGACCGGCCCCATACGGAGATCGAACGCTATCAAGAAGTGGCCGCTGCCTGTAAAGCGGCATTCGAGAAAGACTTTCACGCAACATCCATTATCTACCCCCACGGAAGAGCGGGTATCGGCAACGTTCTGTTGTATGCGAAGCAATTACTTGCGCAAAGAAAAGTAACGCGCGTTTTATTGTTCGCCGCCGATAGCTTCCTGAACGCGGCGACGATCGAGTATTACCTGTCACAAGAAAGATTACTGACAAGCGATAACTCGAACGGTTTTATTCCGGGTGAAGCGGCTGCCGCATTGTTGTTGACGTTGGCCGATGAAAATGCCGAGGGACTCGTCATCGCAGGTTTGGGCATCGGGCAGGAAGAGGCGAAGATCGATGGCGAAATACCCAATCGCGCAATGGGGCTTACGCAAGCCATGCGTCGTGCATGCGAAAGCGCGGAAATTAAAATTGGTGATTTGCAATTCCGAATGAATGATCAGAACGGCGAAGAATATTACGCGAAAGAAGCCGCTAATGCTTACACGCGGCTTACCGCGGACGATAGTGTTTTTCTTCCGTTGTTGCATATCGCCGATTGCGTGGGTGAAACGGGCGCGGCTGCGGGACCGCTTAGCCTTGCTTACTTGACGCAAATCATGAGTCGGGAGGATGGCCCGGGAACGACGGGGCTGCTGCACTTTGCTAACGATAATGGTTTGCGTGCCGCATGTGTCGTGCAGTATCGAGAATAGGAGTGGAATGAATGGAAACGCATGTATACGCCAACGATAACGAGATATGCAGCAAGGCGGCGGATGGGAAATCGGCAGCCGCCGCGCCGGATGTCTGCTGGAGTCCGCCTGCGCCTCCCGCTGGACCTGTGACCTTGCCTTATCCCAACACATCATTCGCCAAGGATTTGGCCAATGGTTCGGCAACGGTATTCATTTGCGGAACACCGATCGCATTGAAAGATGTTTCATACCTTGCAACCAGCACCGGCAATGAACCGGCGACCGAGTCTTTTCAGAAAGGACTGGCGACAGGTGTGATTAAGGGAAAAGCCTATTTCACGAGTTGGTCATCGGACGTGAAGGTCGAAGGGTTGAACGTGTGTAGGCATGAAGATTTGATGACGCATAATCACGGTTGATCTATGACTACCTCTGCAAATACCCCTACTCACTATTACATCGACAATGCTGATGTCAAAAGGTTATGCGATAAGAATTTCAAGACGATCGACAAGGAATGTGGCCCTAAAGAGTCCCGGGGAAAAGAGCAGCATCCGGTACTGAATAAGCTGCTTGGTCCGGCAAATACAAAAAAATTGGAAGATATATCTGCCAGGGTCAAAAACAAACTTCCAGCGACCGCCGAAAATGCCTGGATGTCGCACTGCGACGGCTTATGGATAAAGCCAGCATCAGTCACTAGCGAGTTGGAGGAATTCAATAAAATGTTTCAGAGCATGTCCAATGACCTTGGTCAAGCTCTTAATAGCGTTGTCAATCCGATATTGAATGAACTTGAAAAAGCCGCAGAAATCGAAGCAAAAAACTTCGCTGAAAACCAATGGGAGAAAGCTGCGGTAAGAGAGCTCATTGAGATAGGTGTCGGCGGAGGGCCGGAAGATCCGATCGGGGATGTCGTCGCTCTAGCTGATAGAGCGTACACCTGGTATAGCGTCGCCACTTTTGCCCCGACAGTCTTGAATAAGCTGAAGGATTTGGCGAGTTTCAAGGACCTGGCAACAAAGGCGATGGGGGAGATGTCCGGTTTGGCAAGCAACGCTAAGAATCTGACGCCGACTCAATTGATGTCCGGTGGCATGGGGGTACTCGGGCGGCTCAATGCATGCACGCGGGCTAGGCGGTGTTTATTGGTTCCCTATAAACAAACAGGCACAATGCGCAGCCTTAACGGTGATGGTTGTTGCCCGGGGCAATCAGGCCACCACGTTTTGCCCGATGAAATGACCAGAGACGGAAACTGTCCCGGTGATGGCGGATACAAACCGGGTGACGCGCCTACTGTATGTGTTGAAGGTACCAACAATGCAATGGGCACCCACGGTCAAATTCACGATGTGATGGTTGGCATAATGACAAAATATAGAAAGGGCATTTTTGGCAGCGACACCATGGATTACGAGACTGCGCGAAACAAAGGGGTCACTAGCGTTATGGCGACCTTTCCAGAGTCGAAATGCGATCGTAAGTGCTTGGCAGCGCAACTGGATGCTTACTACAAAACGAAATGCACAAAAAAATTGCCTGCCGTAGCTGGAAAGACATTAAAGGTAGAAGAAAAAGAAGATGAAACTAATGGTGATTAAATTTTAAATAATGCGAAGGTGAATTTCATGCTTATGACAAAAGATGAATATATTAAAAATATAGGTGGCCACCACCTTGTCGGTTGTGGTGTAAGAAATGCAAAGAGGTTTTATTTTGTCGCCAGAAATGATCGGCAGGCAAACGAAGCTAGCGCCATCTCTGAAGCGGGGGTGGACAAGCGTGTGATCGAGTTTTTCCTTGATGTTCCATTGGAACGTCGTATGGGACGTGTCACGCTCTCGGGTCTCGAAATGGTTGTTTGCAGTATTGCTAAATTCCCAATAGAGCAGATTGTGGTGGTTGATTCGATGGCGGAGGTGTATTCCCTTGGAAGTGGAATCAAAGGAATTGAATCGCCGATATCCAAACTCATCGATAAGAGAAATCTAGGTGCCATATCGCGGGTGAGAACTGTTGACGGTTACGTATACGCCGTGGGGAGTGCACATACCGTGTGTCGCCGCCTTGGGAAGAATGATTGGGAGTCGTTGAACTTCAATCTTCCGCGCGAGACGCGGGAGGATTTTGATGATGAAGAGCGATCTGACGATATGTTCTTCAAGGACATTGCAGGTTTCTCGCAAAGCGATCTTTACACAATTGGCGGGCGAGGTGTTGTCTGGCATTGCGACGGCAAAAAATGGACGCGGATTCCTTTTCCATCCAATATGTATTTGCATTCGGTTTGTTGTGCCGGGGACGGTAATGTCTATATCGGCGCGCAGTCAGGCACCTTGTTTTGTGGTCGTGAGAATCGCTGGAAGATGATCCACAAGGGTGAGTACAGTCTGCCGTTCAAAGACATTGTGTGGCACGCCGGCAAGGTGTGGTGTACCAGTGATTACGGTTTATGGACGGTGGACAATGGCAAACTGGTGGCCGCAGATGTTCCAGACGAAATCAAGGTATGCGCTGGCCACCTATCGGTAGCGGATGGGGTGATGCTGATGGCTGGGCATTCCGGTGCTGCGTTTCACGATGGTGAAAAGTGGCAGCTCATATTTAACAGACTTGAGATGGAGTCGTGATTGATGACTACTTCTGTTGCTAGCGTTGCAGGAAATATAGGTATTGATTTTTAGACTTTAAAAAAATCCGCGTGTTTGTGTCCAGCCCCTCTACAAGTTGATAGTGATTATATTGCCTCATGAGTTCACGAAGCCTTTCTGCGTCCTCCGATATTCAAAGCGGAGTTATTAATCCGTTAGTAAGACGCCATGCCGAAGACGCCGCTTTTTATTGGATGCAGCGTGACGGCAATGCCCAATCTCCCATTCTTCATTTCGAAAGACTGAAACATTTCGATCGTCTTCTCAATGCGCATCTCGATGGCTTGCGCGTTGCTGAAGATGAAGGTTGGAAGATTGCGTTGGCCAACCTGCAACGGTGGCGCACCAATGGCGAAACCTTTGTCGCTTATGCACTGGCGTTTAATCACGATCATAAACGTCCCCAGCAATTGTGGGACATCATATTGAAGCTGCCTGATACGACCCGTGACGGTTTGGTTTCGGCATTGGGTTGGCTGCCCGAATCAACTGTTTCGCCTTGGCTGGACGTGTGGATTCAGCGTGACGATATGCCTCTTATGCAAGCATTGGCATTGCGCACTTATAGTATTCGCAGGTCGATGCCATCGACGATATCTCTAGAGGTATTACTTACTTCTCGGCACGCACAGGTTCGTGCGGCAGCGCTCACCCTAGCTGGACGGCTGCGTCTGGAACAAGCTTTGCCTCATTTGCCGCAAGCATGCAAAGCGGAAGATTTAACCGAGCGCGCGAGCGCCGTTATCGCGATGCAATTGTTGAGTAACGGCGAAGCCGTGTTATCCGATCTCTGGCAAATATTGATGCGACATTATGAAGTCGCAGAAGAAAGCAAAGGTCTGACGCGGCAAATCGCGAGACGCAGAACGGAAACGCTGGCTCGGCATCTTGGGCATACGATTCCCCTCGGTCATCCCGGTTTACAGCAGGCTCTAGCCCAACTACCCGCACGACTTGCGCTGATCGTCATAGCTCATCATGGCGATGCTGGGCTGATACCTAAGATCATAGAGGCGATGAACGATAAAGCTTTGTCGCGGCTTGCCGGCTGGGCATTGTCCATGATCACCGGCATCGATCTCGATGGGGCGCGATTAAGCATGTTACCCGAGCCACCGGAAAACGAAGTAGACGAGCGAACAACACCACTCGAAGATCCCGATGCGGGTCTGCCGATACCTCATAAAGAAGCGGTGAAAGTTTGGTGGCAAGCGCATGCCGTGAATTATCTTGGCAGGGGAAAATTGTTACTGGGAAATGAGGCAAATGATAAAGCTCGTTGCCTCGGAACTCTTCGCAGCGGTACGCAAGTTTCGCGATTTGCGGCAGCGTTGAATCTTGTATCAAGCGATAAAGCTATGCCTTATGTCGAAACGAGAGCGACCGCTTTGTTGCAAGAGGAAGTTTTGAATCGATTGTCACAAGAAGTGAAACGGTAAGCGATATAGAACCCAGCGGACTTAATCAGAGACTCCTAAATCGTTTTCCCAAAAAACAAATGCACCCTGATTTTTTTGTTTGGCAATGCGCTTGGCTTTATACATAGCTATATCTGCTTTTTTCATCAAATCTTCGATTGTTTTCCCATCTTTGGGAAAGACGCAAATTCCAAGACTTGCATAAACGTGTAAGGTATGTCCTTTAATATGCATGGGGGTGTCAAAAACTGCAATTACTCTTTCTGCCACCATAGTAATACGGTCATCCATAACCGGTACTAAAGCGAATACAAATTCGTCACCACCTAAACGGGCAAGAATATCTGTAGTTCGCAATGTCTTCTGTAATCGTATGGCGACTTCTTTTAGCACCTCGTCGCCTACATCATGCCCATAGGTATCGTTGATCGGCTTAAAGCCGTTTAGATCCATATAAAACACAGCTAGAACAATATTGTCTGACACAACATTATTTAAAGCTTGATGCGCCTTGTCATTGAAATAGGAACGGTTTCCAATGCCGGTAAGTGCGTCGGTTTGTGCTTTAAGGGCAAATTCCGTAGAAGCGGAATGTTCACGTAATAGCCACCAAGCAAGTAGCGAAAATAAAATGCAGGCACCGGTGGTTCCTATGACAAAAAATATAATTGCTTGTCGATAAACCTGCTCCACCCGTAAGGCTGCCTCACGCTCGTCCAGCGTGTCTTGTTTTGCTGAGGAAATGAGAAGTGTTTCCATTTTTGTGGTTACCGGCAGTGCTTTTCCATATAAAGCAACCTGGGCTAAATCTTTTTGGTTTTTTTCCGAATAGGCTAAAGCTTCATGGTGTATTTTTATGTATTCCTTATAAGCATCGATTAATTCTTTTTGTTGAATTTGATTCTTTGCAAAAAACTCATACTTTTCTATGACCTCTTGTCCTTCTAATTCGGTTTTATGAATTTTTTCGGAGAATGCTTTTTTTAAAAAGTCGTCGGTCTCATCAATATGAGACCAGAGAAGCAGCCGAAGGTCGCGGTAAATAGTTCCCAACCTGTGAGCAGCTTCGATTCTTGGAATCATTTGCTCGGTGATAGAAGAAACCTCATGTTTTATGTCGGTAAAGGCATAGATCCCTATCCCTCCCACACTTGCTAGCGTAAGGATGCCTAAAGTTACCAGTAAAAACAGTTTCCTCTTCATAATTTAATCAACTGTGGAGGTATTTAGGTAAGGATACTAAAGTTCCATCTTGTTTACTAAAAACTAATTTCTTTTTACTTTAAAATATGTTTTTATCATTTCTTCATAATTCGACGGACTCTAGTGGCTAGTCACGGCGACTGTTATGGATAGACAATGCTTCTGCATGCACTCCCTTCTCCCCCTCGCGGGAAATGGAGGTGCCCAAAGCAAGGATAGTTAATGCCCCATGACTGACCACTAGAACTCATTTCATCATAAAAAGTATGATTGCGTTAAAAAAGGACTGCGGCATCCTTTGTAAAAAGTAATTTCTAGCAAGCGATTGTGATCTGCCTGTTATCCCCGACAATTGATTTCTTATCAGCGTAGGAGAAACGATGTCCAGGCGAACAAAATTTCTTATCTTGTCCTATTTAATTTGTGGAAGCGCTTACGCGGAAACAGAGTTCCGCGTAGGGGGATTTGGAACATTAGGAATTATTCATTCGAGTAATCATCTAGTAGATTTCACAACCGATGCAAAACCTGACGGCGCAGGTCATACACGTAACATCGATGCCGAGACCGATACCTTGGCAGCCATACAGGTTGATGCGATATTCAACGATCAGCTAAGTGCGACGATACAGGTCCTATCTCATGAAAATAATGGGAGCGGAAACTTTGATCCTGTCATCGAGTGGGCAAATTTAAAATGGAAAATCACGCCCAATTTATCGATTCATCTTGGCCGGATGGGGCTACCGGCCTTTATGGTTTCAGATTATCGATTGGTAAATTATGCAAATGTTTGGGCAAGGCCTCCTAATGAAGTTTATATTCAGGCCCCTATTTCGCATCTCGATGGAATAAGCGCACGTTATCAGCATCCGCTAGGAGACGGTATATTTAATACGGAAGGATCGTATTATTCCATCTCAAGTAAATCTTTTCAAAATACGACGGTAAGTGGGGGCGGTTCCATGTTATGGAATGGTTCTTACGAAGAAGGCGCGTTAACGGCACGACTCTTTTACGCACGCTTTAATCTTTCTAACCCCGATGGATCAACACCATTCCTCAACGTTCTTGCGAACGTGCCAGGAAGTGGCGAACTGGCGGATCATTTTTTCGCTATTAACGAAAAAGGAAAATATTATTCTTTGGGCCTCCTTTACGATCCCGGCAAATATTTTATACAGGGCGAATATGCATATCGGAATATGGACAAAGGATTTATTACTACTACATATTCTTGGTATGGCTTAGTGGGAATAAGAAGAGGTAAATGGTCTCCGTATTTTATGTATTCAGATCTAAGATCAATTGGTCCGTTTAGCGATCCCGTCGCATCCGCAATGGCAAACGGAGCGCTAGGGCCGTCTTTAATTTCTTTTGGTTACGCGATAAGTCAAGTTATCGCACAACGTAACCAGTCTCAGAGTACAGCGGCAATAGGCGTGCGTTACGACCTAATGAAGAATATAGCGTTGAAAGCCCAATACGATCACATTCAGCTCAAAGATGGGTCATATGGCTTGTACACATATCCACGTAGTCAAACAACTCCAGCGGGCAATGCAAATGTAATTTCCCTCAATCTGGATTTTGTTTTTTAAGGAGATGAGCTATGAAGTCTCTTAAGATGGCGGCAAGCATTTTGACTACAGTGCTGCCCTTGGCAGTTTTTTCAGATCCTGTCGTAATAGTCAATCCAAAAAATCCGTTAAGTGCATTGGCCCCAGAGCAAATTGAATGGCTATTTCTTTCCAAGCGCTCTGATTTCCCCGGTGGAGGAATCGCCAAGCCGGTGAATCTTCCCGAAGGAAACCGATTGAGGGATGAGTTTTATGAAAAGACATCTCGTAAGGATGCTGCTCAATTAAAGTCGTATTGGGCAAGATTGATCTTTACTGGAAAGGCCTTGCCACCGAAAGAATTAGCTTCAGAGGCAGAAATCAAAAAATATGTCTCGTCGACCTTGGAAGGGATTGGCTACATTAGTAAAGAATCTATAGACAATACGGTAAAAGCGGTTGGAGCAATTCAGTAATCTAGCCGGTTGCGTCACGTTTCGGTGCAAATGAAAAGACGAGCTACTAATTGCGGCCTTCCGTAAAAATGATTGGCACAGCAATGATCTCAACTCATCGCCGCATATCTGAAACGAATTTTTTAACAATGCCATTTTTATTATCAATCTTGAAGGATGTTTTATCCCTCAAGCGTCATGGGGGCTAATGCTAATCCCATCTCGATAAAGCGGTATGAAAAACCAAAAACAAAAGCCCGAGATCATCTCGGGCTTTGTGGCGATCATACTGCTGTCGATTACTTCGCTGCTGGCGCTGCTTCAGTAGCTGCTGCTTTTTTAGCGTGATGACGGTGGTGTTTTTTCTTGGTGGTTTTCTTATGGGTGGTTTTGGCAGGTGCGCCACTGCTTGGTTGTACGGTTGCCGTGGCGGCTTCCGGTGTTGCGGTTGCGGTTTGTGCGAAAGCAATCGGGGCAGCCAATGCGATGGCGAGAACAGCGATCAGTTTTTTCATTGCAATCTCCTTGTGTCTACGTTTGTTAACCCGGCTTGCCCGAGGGGCAAGAATCACCGGTGTTGAGTGGATTAACGTCGGCGATTGCATAGTTGTTGACAGAGATATGAAATATTTTTCATGCGTGTCGCAAAAGCTGCCGGCTAACTCAATTGCGATGGTCGTAGTGGTGTGCGCTGTTAATGCAGCGCTACTATTTTTATTCGTGTCCTTTCTCACAAATTAAAGATCAGTCGCATCTCGAGCCTATGTATTGCCTATTGGTTCAGATCGTATCCATCGGTGAAATACAAATTGTTGCAAATTGCCGAGTCGTCTTTTTATGGACTACCGCGTTATTGATCCTAGGCACAAATTCCGGAACGAGCCTTAACCGATAAACCACCAAAGGAAAATCATGAAATCCAAGCTATTGATTGTTTCGTTAGTTGCCGCATTTGCTGCGCCTGTTATGGCACAAAGCGCTGTCGATCAAGTTAGAGAAGACAATGCTCAAATTAGAAAAGACAATCGAGACATTCGTGGAGATAAGCGGGATATACGGGAAGACAAGCGAGAAATTAAACAAGACCGCAAAGAGCGTAATGCAATTCAGCGGCGGGAAGATCGGGATATCGCAAAAGGCGATATGAACGGCGCTGAAAAGTTGGAGAAGAAACGTGAGCATGAACAGCATGAGATCAATGCGGAGAAGCGTGACTTGCACCATGATAAGAAAGATCTGAAGAAAGACCGCATGGAAAAGAAAGACGACGTGAAAGATCGTAACCAAGCTGCTAGCCAGATCAAGTAAGCCGCACAGAAAAAAAGCCCAGTCGATTATCGACTGGGCTTTTTTTGTAAAAACGAATTGCAGATTAATAAAAAGAAATGCGAGGATTTTGGAAAGCTCCCTCTCCCGCAGGCGGGAGAGGGTAGGAGGAGTGCATGCAGAAGCATTGTCTATCCATAACATTCACCGAGACCGATCAGTACTAGCCGATTGTGAGAGTGCTCCCCTTTTCCCGCTTGTAGGAGAAGGGAACGTGCAAATTTAACGGCTAATAGTACCAACGCCCTTTAATCCATACCCAATCGCTGCCCTCGAATTTCCAGTGTCCCGGAACCCAGTAAGCATGCGGGGCGGGAGCAACAGTGATTTGTTCTACGATGGTTGGGGGCATGGTGCGAACATGGCTATGATGCCAATGCCCCGGTACCCATTCCCATTTTGTGTTAAACCATACCCAATGTCCGGGTACCCAAGTGGCACTAACCGCAGGCGCGGTTGGAATGACTTCAACAATCGGCGCTGGTGCATGTTTAATTACTACGTGCTGTGTTTCTGGCCGATCATGAACGATGACTCGTTCTTTTACGGTTGTCGCGCAGGCTGCGACCGTTGCGATGCAAATAATTAGACTTGCTTGTTTGATGAACTGCATTGACTATCCTTATTTGAAATAAGTGAGGCCCATAGTTCTGGAGGGCTGTTCTTCTGCTTAGACAGAACCGTTTACTTTTTTGAGTTACGTATCGTTGTTAACGGACTACTCGGTTACGGTCGATTCGAATCCGGTCACCCACTTGTAAGTCACCGATAGTATTTTGTTGAATCGTCCGATAATCACCATTGTCTAAGTGAACTGTTAATCGAAAGTGGGTTTTCGGGGCATTGTTTTTCTTTTCGATTTCATTGCCGATTAGTGCGCCGCCTACGACGCCAGCAACGGTAGCGGCATCTTTGCCGCGACCTTGTCCGATTTGATGACCAGCTACGCCGCCAACGATACCTCCTATGACTGCGCCGGCGCCGGTGTTATCTTGGCTTATCTGCACTTCTTCTATTTTGGTAATGCTTCCATGAGATGCGCGGTACGCGGCTTGTGGATCTTCATTGACGTGCACAGTACGTGTCGTTGTGGTGCTGCAAGCTGCTAGAGCAAGCATCATTAATGTGCTCGCAATTAATTTTCTGTTCTTCATAAATTTACCCAATTATTTTTCCTATGTTTTTTGATCAGAATATCGTTGGCTAATGGACAGACACTGTCTTCGAGATAAACGCACCATACGTAATTTGGTTGAACTGCCATTCAAAATAATTTAGTGCGTCTATCAGGTTTTCTTGTTACCACTTTGCCGTTGTGGTTTAAGCGCTTGTTGATTATTCATTAAAAACTGCTGAAAAAGTATAAAGGGCAATGATTCGTTACAAATGTGAGTTGCGTTATTACGCGAGGTAGAAATAACTTTTATTTAGTGATGGTATTACTACACTAATCATTTCTGAATGGCATGTTTGTCTTGGAATTGTGTTCATTCGGGCCTAATGCAAAGTAATGTAGTATTTGCATCTGCGATGAAGTGCAGTAAACACATAGCCATAAAAAAAGCCCCGACAAAGCGGGGCTTTTTTGTAGACAACATAATAAGCAAATTAGCGCTTACGCCGGCGAGTTGATGCCCCGGTAGCTATTAAGCCCACAGCCATCAAACACAAGCTGGCTGGTTCCGGTATGCTGGTCACTTGAACATCATCTATGAAACCACCCAACTGATTGGCAGTACCGGTAGCTGCAAACGTTAGCTTGTACGAATTGTCCGTTCCATCGACATAAAATTGAGTCGATTCATGCACCCAATTCGGCATTGCATTACGAGTGGAGCTGACTGCCATTAATTGATTAGTCATTGTCTTTCCTGAGACACCATCAAGATAAACAGCAATGCCATTGTCATTAGCTGTGTTGGTGCGGGGCAAGTAAAACCACTCTAATAAATACACGCCTTCTTGCAGATACAACGTACGAGTCATTGATGAGTTGCTGGTGCTTGCTGCAATGCCGCCGCGTGAACTGTCGCTATCGAGTTCTACATATTGATTACCGCTATGGGCGTTTACAACTGTACCACTGGTTTGAATTTCAATTCCTTCGCCGGATGTGGAAGTCCAGTTGCCGTAAGACTGATAAACCTGCCAGTCCAAAGTGTTAACGGGTGATTCGAAGCTATCTGAAAAGACAACGCCGGCGTAAGAGGAAACGGCCGTCAAAGATAAACCGACGGCCGCGAGAATACTGCGAAACTTCATGAAAACACCCCTATGTAAATGATGCTAAGTTTTTGGTTATATAGGCATAGTCGGATAATCTTACAGAGCGGGGATTAACCACTAGCACGGCGCATATAAAGCACGGGCTATGCCAACGCAATTAGCCGGCTGATTTGTTTCATGTATTTCTGGTAACAACTTTCCCGGTAGATGATGAACTGGATGAAAGGTAAAAAAATCCGTCATAAGAACAAAGGCTTGTGAGATGTGTCACATAAATCAAAGCGATGAAGAGGCTCGCTTTGGCCATGCATAAACATCCATATGGAAGCATCGGTGTAAAGGAAAAAAATGTCCGCACAATGTGACCCATTGTCGCAATGACCAACGAAGCGGAGTCGCCGCTTTTGCTTAGGTGAGGTGACGCATGTAGAAATAATTTTGAGCATTTTTTTCTTACTGTTATACATCGCCTTACTGCTCTTTATATGTTTTCGAACTTGCCGAAGTGCGCGCAATATCGATCACGACAATAATTAGTTACAAATGCGAATTGCATCTTTGTCCACGGTATGAACTTCCTCATCGTTATCAGTACAACGTCAATAGGTTTATTTGTTTTGATAATAGAAATCACGAGACGGCGGCCTATCTTTAGACCGCGGTGATATTTCTATATTCCCTTCGTTAAGCATCCAGAGTACTCAACATGAATTCAGCAATACGATTGTTCATCAAGGTGGCGCTCAATTTTAGTTTGTCACTATTCGCCGGTTTGATGTTATCGGTGACTGCCTATGCAGAACTAGACCCGCCATCGAGTGTTGCTCGATTAAGTTATTTCGATGGGACGGTTACATTTTTACCTGCTGGAAGCGACGATTGGGCTTACGCCTATCTCAATCGACCGCTAACTACCGGAGATCGGATTTGGGTAGACCGAGGCGCTCGTTCAGAATTGCATTTAGGTTCTAGTGCGTTACGGCTTGGCAGTGAGACCAGTCTTGATTTATTGGCGTTAACCGACAGCAATGTTCAACTAAAGGTGACGCAAGGAACGTTATATGCACGCGTGCGTGCATTGCTCACTGATGAATCAATTGAAATCGATACACCCAATCTTGCCTTTGCTTTACGTGAGCCGGGTATCTATCGGATCGATGTGGATTCGATACGTAATGTCACAACGATTACCGTTAGAACGGGGAGCGGAACGGCGTTTGGAGATAACGGTAATTCGTTTATGGTTCAAGCGACGCAGCAAGTGCAGTTCGCCGGAACCGATTTGATGCAGGCCGCTGCGATGGCGGACGCGCCTTACGATCATTTTGATCGTTGGAGTGCTGATCGAGATCATCGAGAAGACGCTTCTATAAGCGCGCGTTATGTGTCGCGTGAAATCATCGGATACGAAGAATTGGATGCGCATGGCACATGGCGGCAAGAACCCGGTTACGGCGCGGTATGGGTGCCGACTGTCACGGTCGTTAATTGGGCGCCGTATCGCTATGGGCATTGGACCTGGGTTGCACCATGGGGATGGACTTGGGTTGATGACCAGCCATGGGGATTTGCGCCATGCCATTACGGTCGTTGGGCGTGGATTCGGAATTCGTGGGCATGGGTTCCTGGACCATTGATTGCTCGTCCCGTTTACGCTCCGGCACTGGTGGCGTTTGCAAGCGGTGGCGGTGGTGGCGCGAGTTGGGGCGTGTCATTGTCGAGCGGCGCTCCAGGTGTGGCATGGTTTCCTTTAGCGCCCGGCGAAGTATATCGTCCGGCGTTTGCCGCAAGTCCGCGCTATGTGACCAACATTAATAAGACCATTAACATTACTAATGTTAATGTGACTAATAACATCACAAGAACCGTCTATGTAAATCAGCAAGTTTCAAATGCCATAACCGGCATGCCGGCGGCTGCTTTTGTAAAAGGGCAACCTGTTCAAAAAGCAGGGATGTCTGTTTATCCAGGGCGATGGGGCAATGGCCAAGTGAATTTCACTCCGGCATTGGCACCTATTAAACAAAGCTTGCTGGGTAATACCACCCCAGCGAAAGTGATTCCTCCGCGAGTTTTTACGAGTCGTCCTGTCATGGCCACCAAAGCGGTCGCCGAGCCAGCGGCGTTTCATGATGAATTGGCACAGAAATTTGCCAATCAAAATGGGACAGCGCCAGGCGGGGGGCCAGCTATCATTCATTTGAGCAATAGACCTTCAGTAATGCCTACCGTCTCTGTGATTAAGGGAAATGCCCACGCGGAGAGCAAGCCCGCTCCTTTGCGTAGTGACATAGGCTCGTCAAATCCAACGCCTCCGAACCATTCGGCGGCCGGCCGGAATGGTATTTCTTATCCGTTGGTAACGACAAAGCCGGAAACATCGATGGGTAAAGAAAATAGATCTGCTCATAATGATGTGCCTCATTCACCGGAGGCTGCCCGCGCGCCGAGCACTGTTATTCCGCCACCTCGTGACGCTCGTCCGAACTCGGTACCATTAACGCAGGAGCATTCGGCGATTCATCCTTCAAATGCCGGTTCTGTCCAAAAAGAAAGGGAGAGCCATCAGGCTCACGAAGAGAGAATGGAAATTAAGGAACGAGCATTGCATGCGCCGAAGGCAGAGCAGCCTAATCATGCACCTCAGTCAGGTCATCATGATGATCATAAGGAACAACCCCATCATTCGGAGGAGCATCGAGGCGGAGATGCACGTTAAGTATGGTTCTCATTGTTATTCTGCGTAGTGCGAAGAATCTGCCGTTGACTCTTTTTTGCAAAGAATAAAAAGCAGATTCTTAGAGCGTCATAACAAAATGAAGCGAAGCGTTTCTGGCAAGACGCTGCAACGTCGCTAGAATCATTTTGTCAGACGCTCTTAAGTTTTCATCAACTGAGGAAATGTTTATGACATGGGTTCTGCTCGTTCTTTAGACAATCATTTGCACCAGCATCACAACCACAGCAGATAGCATAACCAGCGTAGCTGCCCATCCCAATACCCTTAGTCGAGGAGAGATGACAAACTCTCCCATAATTTTTGGATTGACCGCCATTCGCATCATTACTGCCATGATGGGAACCGAGATGACGCCATTAATGACGGCAGACCAAAAGAGCGCCTTGATCGGATCGATTCGAGTGAAACCCAATGCGATACCGATCAATGTTGATGCGGCAATAATTCCATAAAACCGAATGCCTGCGATCGGTGTAAGTTCCAATCCTCTTTTCCAGCGAAAGGTTTCTGCCACAGCAAAAGCCGCCGATCCCGCTAAGACCGGGACGGCTAACAAACCAGTGCCGATAATACCCATGCTAAACATGAAAAACGCAAATTGGCCGGCAATGGGACGCAGCGCTTCAGCCGCTTGAGCGGATGTTTGAATATCCGTTATACCGTGCTGATGTAATGTGACTGCTGTAGTCAGCATGATAAAAAAAGCGATGAGATTCGATATCCCCATGCCAACGTAAGTATCGATTTTTATGCGATGAAGATGTTTCTTTGCTTGTTCCGGATAGTTGCGCAAAGGCTTATCCGATTTGACTGCGCGCAAGTCTTCGACTTCTTGCGACGCTTGCCAGAAAAAAAGATAAGGACTAATTGTGGTGCCGAATATGGCGACTAGCGTCGTTATGTAATCCGCCTTAAAACTGATCGAAGGCCACAGCGTGTCTCGAATGATCGAGCCCCAAGGAATACTTACGGTGAAGACAACACCGACATAGGCGAATAGCGAGAGCGTTAGCCATTTGAGTACGCGAACGTAGCGTTTATAGGAAACAAAAATTTGCAATGCACAGCTAAAGATGCCGAGCGATGCGGCATAAACATGGCGATGTCCTCCGACCAGCAACACCAGCGCATCTCCCATCGCGCTAATATCGGCGGCGATATTGATGGTGTTTGCTACTAATAATGCGCCTACCAAGCCGTATAGTAGGGCAGGGGAATAGTGACGGCGCATGATGCCGGCCAGCCCGTAGCCTGACACTCGTCCCAAACGCGCGCTGACTATTTGAATGCCTACCATCAGGGGAAACGTAAAGATGACGGTCCAAAATATTTGGTTGCCGAACTGCGCGCCGCCTTGAGAGTAGGTAGCGATTCCACTGGGGTCGTCATCCGCGGCGCCGGTAATGAGCCCAGGCCCGAGCTTCTCGATGAATGATTCTTCGTTTTCATCTCGTTCGTCGGATATTTTATTTACGGTAGTATCTTTTGACATATTCACACAGCTCCCATACCGGACTATTAAGAGCGTCTAACAAAATGATTCTAGCGGCGTTGCAGCGCCTTGCCGTCCTTGCAGGGCGCGTCTGTGTTTGTACACGAAGACCGCTTCGCAGGCGGGAAGCATGCTTCTCGAAATCCCTGTTACGCCTACTTGTACTGTCTGCGTTGACGCGCCTAGCCAGAGTTATTTTGTTAGACGCTCTACGTTTAATTTGAGCGAATATGAAATCGCTATTTCAATAAATAGCATCACTTTGTATGCTACAAGGCGTTTTTGTTCCTTAAGCTAAAATTGACAATGCTTCCCTTGCGTTGCCTCATTTGGCTCAACGCCGGTGGATAGCCGCCGATAGAGTAAAAGGCGTTGATATAAACCGCCGATGGAGAAACTGTTATGCATAGTAAAGAGCGTCCGCACTGGTTTATACGATACTTGAAGGCGATATACCGCTTGGTCGCGGCGGTAGGAATCGCGACGGTCGCTTTTCTAATTCAACCGTATTCGATTCTGTTACCGACGCGTTTAATCGTCAGTTGGGATATCGGCGCGCTGATCTATCTCTGCCTTGCTTGGATAGTCATTGTCCGCTCTGACGCCGGCATGACGCGGGAACGAACGCTGAGCCAAGATCAAAGCGGACTCATCATTTTCTTGCTTGTGATCGGTGCGGCGTGCGCTAGCATCATTGCGATTGGCTTCATGCAGACGCCAGTAAAAGAAATTTCTTTTTGGCCGAAGACGTGGCATATCGCGCTGTCGGTCCTTGCGCTAATGTCGTCGTGGTTGTTGATTCAGACTGTTTTTGCTTTCCATTACGCTCGGCGTTATTACGGTGCCAATAAGCACATGCCGACAGATGAGAGCCCATTATTATTTCCGGGGCATCGCGCGCCTGACTATATGGACTTTGCTTACTATGCCTGTGTAATCGGCATGACATCGCAGGTTTCAGACGTCATGGCGGCTTCACGGCAAATGCGCCGGCTTACGCTGATGCATGGAATATTGTCATTTGTTTTCAATATCGCCGTTCTCGCGCTGAGCATTAATATCATTGCCAGCGTTATTTGAGTTTATGTTGTTGTAAATCCCATTACGACCGACCACTAGATGCGCTGAGTGAAAAAAGTTTTAGTGCAATTGCCGGCGGCCGCTCGGCGGCATGGCATCTGTATCTGAAAAATCATCGCTGCCGTTTTGGCTGTGCTTAAGCCAATCTCGTCTAAATAAATCGTTTAGCAGCGTAACGACTTCATTGATGGCCGGATTGTCGAAATGACGAGCAAGCAGATCGGATACGTCTTGCGTCATTCGGCGGCGTTGCGCTTCGTGAATCGATGCCGGTGTGGGGCCGACAAAAACGATGTTCATTTCATCGTTGCCGTCATCATCGTAATAGCTGATCTCGATTTCCGCTGCGGCTTCGGATAAAGGACACAATCCGCGAATGGCGGGTTCTACCTGGCTACCGAAACTGCGTCCTACCTCACCGCTCCAGCAAATATCTAGTACTCTTCCGCGCGAGTCGAAATAAATACCCATCTCGTCGTGATGTATGCTGCCGGCGTCTTCAATCGAGCCCACATCAAGATACTCCAGCCATGGCTGAAGCGCTTGATTGATATCGGTAAGCTGCACATCGGGGCGCAAATGAATGGTGCCGTGAACGTGGACTTCCGTGCGCATAAATAGGGCTCCTGAAATAACGGTTCGCGCAAAGGCGAATATAAGCGAATAGGGCATTTTACCCGAATGCAGCGTCGCGGGTATTTAGAGGGAATTTTCGGCGAAAGCCGCTCGCATGACTGCTCAACAAGGCATTTGTCCCTCAGGTGGCTGGGGCGAGGGATCTAAACCGAAGCGGTTAGCCACCTGTTCAGTATTTATCAAGCCGACAGGCAATTTCATCGTATTCCAGCATAAGCGGATTGTTTTGGCCAATTCCGGCGTATCGAAAAGTGTTTCGATGGTTTGGTCTGCGCATGGTAGGCCGTTTTCATCGCAAAATGCGTCCACCAACGCAGCGAGACTTTGACCTTCCACGCAACCAATTCCATGTTCGCAATCGATTAATATGTTGCCGTCATTATCGAACCAGCAATGAGATGGCTGTGTAAGGGCAAGGCCGGTGTGGGTGTTTGCCGCGAAAGTGCCATCGGCGCAGCGCCAAACGCGATAGCTATAAGGTGTATATTCCAATTCGACGAACACGCGCTGCGGGCCGTTTTGAAAATACCATTGCCCACTATCGTTATGGGTGTAATTGCGGCCGATGAATTCATTGATCGTCGGATTGGCAATAGGGGCATTCTTGATCAACCACCGTCCTTGGCGGTCGAGTTTTAGCCAGCCATATACCGCAGGCACATTGGGCCAGCGCAGCATCGCTTGAAGAACTATGTCATCCATGATTGATAGAAAACGCGTATGTCATCAGAAGTTCTCAATGAAGGTATAGTCTTATGGCGACAGAAGCAACTGGTGAAATCCGCTCTAAACACATAAGATTTCTTGCGGAATCTACTGCGCGAGCCGATTTTGACGCACCGGTGCTCAGCGTACTACTTTGTACGCTTCCGCTCCTCGTTCAAACTTGGCCCGCTCGCTACGATTTCGAAAGAAGTCTATA
>Ga0157374_10001327_pt1 | contig 21026 bp, 19 predicted proteins | sample M25metaG_FD_115308 | JGI IMG/M metagenome (GOLD analysis project Ga0157374, IMG submission 115308) | Miscanthus rhizosphere microbial communities from Kellogg Biological Station, Michigan, USA - M2-5 metaG | ecosystem: Host-associated > Plants > Roots > Rhizosphere > Soil | place: USA: Michigan... | reverse complement strand
CAAGGAACAACTAAGAAAGGGTTTATCTGATCCACAAAGTTTTGGTGTAATCATGACTGCCATGAATGCTTCATCATGGCTCAACGAAAAAATGAAAGAATGGTTAGGTGAACAAAGCGTAGCAGAACCACGTTCTCAATCTGTACCCAACAATATTACATCAGAAATGGGGTTGGAGTTATTAGATGTCGCAGACGCAATCCGCCCTTACCCGGAAGTAACTGAGTATTTACAACAGGCAAAAGATGATGACTTCCTGAAAGGGCTTGATCAGTTGAATGGAGGTAAAGAAACACGGGACGCTATTAACAAATTTCTCAACCAATACGGAATGCGATGTGCTGGCGAAATCGATATCACAAAAACCCGGTGGAGCGAAAAACCAATTACTCTCGTTCCAATCATTCTAACCAACATTAAAAACTTCAGGCCCGGTGAAAGCAACCGAAGATTTGAACACGGATTATGGGAAGCTTTGAAAAAAGAGCAAGATTTATTAAATCGATTGAAACAACTACCTGACGGTGAACAAAAGTCCACTGAAACAAAACGTATGATCGACCTCGTCCGCAATCTCGCGGGTTATCGTGAGTATCCAAAATACCATATTGTCAGTCGCTACTTCATTTATAAGCTGGCATTGCTGAAAGAAGCTGACCTACTTGTAAAATCCAACATCCTTCAAGAAAAAGAAGATATTTTCTATCTCACTTTTGAAGAACTCCGCGAAGGCGTGGGCACAAATAAACTGGATTACCAAATCATCAGCAAACGCAAGGAAGAATACAAATTATTTGAAAAACTAACGCCACCACGTGTTATGACTTCTGACGGTGAAATTGTAACTGGGAAGTATAAACGGGAAAATCTTCCAGCCGATGCCATTATCGGCCTGCCTGTTTCTTCCGGAGTTACAGAGGGAAGAGCACGTGTGATCTTAAACATGGAAGACGCAGACCTCGGAGATGGAGATATATTAGTCACCACATTCACAGATCCCAGTTGGACACCATTGTTTATATCCATAAAAGGTCTGATCACCGAAGTGGGTGGCTTGATGACCCACGGAGCAGTTATCGCACGTGAATATGGGTTACCGGCAGTTGTCGGCGTAGAAAATGCTACCAAACTGATAAAGGATGGGCAACGCATTCGAATCCATGGAACTGATGGTTATGTCGAAATTTTGTAGTCGGTATTTAATGTTAAGGCCTGATAAATGGTGAATCCCTAAACTTTGCTTCATCAACCGCGAAAAGGTCAGCGGCACTAACTTTGCTCAGCTTCCTTACACTTTGTTTGGAGACAGCAACACTGCAATGCTAACTACTCGAGTGAGACACTTATTTATCATTCCTTTTTCCATTCTGTTAACCTTTAACGGATGGACTCAGTCACGGCAAGGCTTTATTCCTGTAAATGACGGACAACTTTATTACGAGAAAATTGGAAGTGGACCGCCGGTTGTCTTTCTGCATGGCATATGCCTTGATCATCGGATGTGGCAACAGCAAATTGATTACTTCTCCAAATCGTACACCTGTATTAATGTTGACCTTCGGGGGTTTGGCAAATCTTCCTTTCCTGGTCAAACGCCCTACAGTTTCCATGAAGACATTAAAGTGCTCCTGGACAGCCTGCACACAGCAGAACCAGTTGTGTTGATAGCACTATCAATGGGCGGAAAAGCCGCCGTAAATTTTTCATTGGCCTACCCGAAGCAAACAAAAGCATTAGTTTTGGCGGATGCAGCAATAGATGGATACCATTTTAAGGATTTTAACCTGGAGCTTGTCAGCATTATGGCCCAACAAAAGGGTGTCGATTCGGCGAAGCAATTCTTTTTAAACTATGCCATTTTTGCTTCAGCAAAAAACGATACGTCTGTTTTTAAGCGATTGCGGAAAATGATCTTGTCTTACTCTGGTTGGCAATGGCTGCATAAGAATCCTATCGTGGGACTTACACCACCCGCCATTGAGCAACTCGAACAAATCAAGGCGCCAGTTCTGATTATAACCGGAGAAAAAGACATATGGGACTTTCAGCAAATTGCCGATATCCTGCACAACAATATTAAGCAGTCGGTCAAAAAACAAATCCTGGATGCCGGGCATATGTGTAACATGGAGAAGCCGGACGTGTTTAATCGTTTAGTGTCTGACTTTTTAATCAACGGTGAATGAATGTTACTGGCGAAATCTTCAATATGATTGAAGATCAAAAATAGATTGTTATGGAAGAAGATAAATTAGCGACGGTGCTGGCGATAACGACCTGGCCATTAGTAGTGAGTGGCAATTGCACATTTTCTTGAATAAAAAATCTTACCTTTTTCCAGACTAAATTATAAATCAAATGAAATTGTTCTTAAGCCTGCTACTCTCGATATACTACTTCTCAATGTCTGCACAGGATTCTTTAAGCATTACTCTCAAGCGGCAAATGTTAGCTGATTGGCAAAGAGCAAAAGCATATACGCAAGAATACTTAAACGCTATGCCTGCAGATAAATATAACTTTCGTCCTGTTGATAGCGTGCGGAGTTTCGCAGAGCAAATGCTGCACTTCGCCCAATCAAATGCTGGCCTTGTTGCTATTGGGACGGGTTATCGGAGCACTGCTCTCCTGGTATTCAACAATCCAAATTTTACAAAATCGCTCGCGTTGCAGAATAAGGATTCGGTCGTCTATTACATAAACACCAGTTACGATATAGCGATTGAAGCTATAAAGAGCATGGATTTCTCTAGACTCAACGAATCAGTTTCATGGGTTCTACCAGGAGGAAAACGCACGGCACCGCGCTTGGCCTGGTTGATGAAAGCATTCGAGCATCAAACGCACCATCGCGGACAATGCACCGTCTATCTTCGGCTCGTGGGAATCCAGCCACCTCCAGAAAAATTGTGGGATCAATAAAAATAAGATTGCAAAGGGGTCCACGGTTGAAATCAATATGCGAAATCTATCTGATATTGGTCGCATTTTCTATGGGATAGCTGTAGCCGGCTTAGGATTTCAAACAATCTATTATGATGACTTTCCTTATATGCTAATACCCCCGGAACATTCCTGGACCCCTGGTCTGGCGTTAATGGCTTATATATCGGGAGCAGCGCTTATCCTGGGCGGTGGATGTCTTGCTTTTAAGAAAAATACCCGGCTACCTATTTCATAGAAGGGTAGTTAACATTATGTAAAATATCTTTTGAGCAAACTAAAATAGGGAACTCTCCCTATTATTAAACCCTTTTTTAACCGATTACTTCAAAGAAAACAGGACGTTCCTGATCTTCATTAATCGTAAACATTAAATATGAAAGTATCATCGAAAATTTTACTGGTCTCGATAGCGATTGCATCGCTGGCTGGTTGTCAAAAAAACCCTTATCTAAACAATGATCAAACTAACCAATCAATTGGTGAATCAACCGAAAAGTCACGTTCATCATCTAAGGAAGATGCAATTGTTATTAAAGCCCACGGCGATATCAATGACGCCTTAAGTCAATTTCGCGACTTACTGGGGGGCGGCCAGCCAAACACTGTGCCAGGCGCTGTAGGTGGACGCCGCGAAGTAAACTGGGACGCGGTGCCGGCCAATCTAACCGACAACAACGCTTTCCCCGGTGATTTTTTCGGTAGCGCCGATCCGGCAGCAGCGAACGGAAGAAAAAGAGGGCTCGTCATGACCACTCCGGGAAGTGGTTTCAGTATTAGCGACAATGACTTTCTCAACATCAATCCAACCTATCCCGATCAGTTCAAAACCTTCAGTCCATTCAAGACGTTTACCCCTATCGGGAGCACTATTACAGACAATTTCTTCAAAATTCCTGGTACTAATAATAATGCTTCCGTTCACGGTTTTGGAGTAGTATTCAGTGACGTAAACAATGAGTCGTCAACTTCAATGGAGTTTTATGACGGAGAAAGACTGCTGGGCGTTTTTAAAGTGCCTAATAATGGCAACAATGCGCCAGGAGCTTTCTCATTCCTTGGTGTATTCTTTCCAAATGCCAACGTAACCCGCGTACGGATTAATAGCGGTAGCGCGCCACTTTCTTCCACGCAGAACGACATTTCTGACGGCGGCGGGAAGGACCTGGTCATTATGGATGACTTTATTTATAGCGAGCCGGCAAATTAATATCTCTGGCTCAACCAATAGAAATCGATATTAAGCCTGGTTCTCTTTGCAAAAAGAACCAGGCTTAATTGTAGCGTGGAGTATTTTTGGGATAGTTCCGCGACACCAGAGATCAACCCCAATATTCCCTTATTTTATTCCGCAAAAAAGAAACACTGCGTTGCAGTTGATCGAATCCGTCGACACCATCTTCGATGCTAATCCAACCATCAAACCCAACTCTTTTTAATTCTGAAAAAATTGCATCATAGTCATTGAGGCCTTTGCCAATTTCACCGTGTGATAAGCGTTTGGCATATCCCAGTCCAGATTCTTCCTTACGCAGATCTTCGATCGTTCCTTCGTTTAGATATCGGTCACTTGCATGCATCGTGACGACCCGGTCAGAAACGCGTTTTAATAATTCAATTGGATTCTCTCCTGCCAGATAAGTATTGCTTGGGTCATAGTTCACGCCGAAATTGGTATGGTCAATTCGTTTCACCAGTTGACAAAATACATTCATCTTCTGAGCAAATTCCGGGTATTCCCAAAAATCATCTTTATAATGATTTTCAAGAATGAGGATAATATTTTTTTGAGCAGCATAGGACAAACAGGCTTCGATACTTTGAGCAGCAAATTCAACCCCCTCATCAACGGAAAGTCCCGGTCTTCGTTGTCCCGACAATACACGACAATAAGAACCCCCTAACTCATGGATCATATCGATCCAGTTTTTTTGTTTTGAGATTTCATTGTCACGAAAACTTTTATCAGGATGTGTAAAGTCAGGCGAACAGCATAACATTGGAATTTGTTTTCCTCTGTCCTCTACTTTACGCTTGAAAACTCGCCAGTTTTTTTCATCTCTCATTTCTAAAAAACCAGCGTACCATTCGAGTCCATCAATGTCAAGCATGCATGCCATGTCGATCCATTCCGACAAATGCATACTTCCATCCACGCACAAGGCCTTCATATAGGCTTTAGGAAATGCTGCTAGCGTTGGCATCGCTTGAAAAATTAATTTTTCTTTGTTGTCGTAGGAATGGTGGAAGCATCCTTCGGTGGGTTGCGGCCGATAAAGGGGTGTTGCTCGATGTCGAATACCTGTCCGCTTACAGGACCACATTCATCTCCGAGCCAGCATATTGTCGCCGCAGCGATCTCCTCCGGAAAAAAAATTCTTCCTGATGGTGCATACATCCGCGGCAGTGAGGTATACCAATCATCATTCAATCCATGTTCGCGTTTGCGATGAATTTCCGTTTCTGTAAGCACCCATCCCGGATTAACCTGGTTGACCCGCACACCATACTCGCGGTAAAGTGTATCACCGAGGTTTCGCGTCATCGTCATCAGTCCACCTTTCGATATGCTATATGCAAGCAGGTTGGGCTCTCCACTATAAGCATTCACCGAACCGATATTGAGCACACACCCTTTTGTTTTGGAAAGATACGGTAGTGCAACCCTGATCAGGGCAAATGGTGCGACCAGGTTGATGCGCAATACTTTTTCAAGGAAAACTGTATCTGTAGTTTCAATATTAGAAGAGAGAATAGCCGCTGCATTATTCACCACTGCATCCAATTTCCCGAAAGTTTTCACAGCAATGTCTACTAATCGGTCAGCAGCTCCGGAATTAGTAATGTCTTCTATATGCAAAACAGCATTGTCGTTGCCTGCCTCAGACATGACTGCTTCTCCAAGATCTTTTTCCAGTCCATGGATCACGACCTTTGCCCCTTCCGAAATGCATCGCAATGCAATTGCTTTACCGATGCCCGTGGTACTGCCGGTGACAATGATTGCCTTGTTTTGCAAACGCATATTAAATTGGTTTAAGGACGCTCTTTACAATTTCGCCCTGGTGCATTTTTTCAAAAGCTTCATGCCATTCTGTAATTGGCCATACTCCGCCGACAATATGCTGAACATTTAGTTGCCCCGTTGACAACAGTGCGATCACTCTTTCCCATATGGGCCAGTTATGACTAAAACTTCCCTGCAGCCTGACATTTTTTTGCACCAGTGGGTCAAGCGAAAAATTCAATGGCTCTCGTCCCCACCCCACTTTGCTGATATGACCATTTGGGCGAACAAGCTCTAAAGCAGTCTTCAGAGTTGCGCTTATCCCTGCAGAGTCGATGATGCAGTCCGCTCCAAGACCATCTCTTTCTTTGGCCCATTCCGCCGCATCGCCCGTGATAGTTTCACAACCATATTTTGCCGCAATAGAAAGCCTGTTTTTGTCCGCGGCCAATCCCACAACGGCGACTTCTGCTCCACAAAGCCTGGCGATCGCAGCACACAGTATTCCAATCGTGCCTGGGCCAATGACAATGACACGATCTCCCGGCTTGATATGAGCATTTTCAACCGCCGCATTGTATGCAACACAACAAGGCTCAGTTAAACATGCATACTCGAATGAAAGATGATCAGGAATTTTATGCAGGCAACGCGATGGAACTTTTACATAACGCGTCATGGCTCCATCAACACCATAACCAAAGCCCATGCGCCCTGGATCGAGATTGTATAAACCGCGCTTCGACATCGGATTGTCGATATCGATCACGGCTGCCGTTTCACTCACTACCCTGTCGCCTTCTTTCCAACCCGTAACACGTTTGCCCATTTCAGCTATACAACCGCCGAATTCATGACCTAGCACAACCGGGTAATTCACTTTCCAGCTATGATCGGCTGTCCATTGATGCAGATCGCTGCCGCACACGCCGACATTCGCCACTTCCAACAATACATCTTCATCATCAATGGAAGGTTTTTCGATCTCGCGAATTTCCACGGAACCTTTTTCGCGTGCATAGTTTACGACCCCTGCAAATTTCATATACAATAGTTCATTGAATAAAGTTAATGATCACGTAACAAATCTTAATTCGTCAATGATTGCCGACCGCAATGTCACCATAGGCATGTATTGTGTCGCAGATCAACCGCAATGAACTTTCAAGATCGCCATCAGCGGTTTTGAATGCATCTGCATCAATCGTCAGCGGCGCGCCAAGTACAACTAACGGCGCTCCATATTCAGGGCAACGAATTGCCTGCTCCAGGCTCAACCCTCCGACTGCCTGCACGGGGATCTTAACAGCATCAACTACTTCTTTCAATTGATCCAACGGACTTGGCATCCGTCGCCCACTCGCTGCAATGCCTCGACGCTCATCGTAGCCGATGTGATGAACAATGTAATCACAACCCAAACCTTCAAGCCACCTTGCTCCTTCCACCATATCCGGACAAGCGAGATTATCCCCCATTACTTTTATTCCAAAGTCCTTTCCGGCGTTTATTACACATTTAATGGTTTCCGCATGTGCTCGTGCCATAACAACAACATGAGTTGCACCCGCCCCTGCCATCATCTCAGCCTCAAGATAGCCACCATCCATTGTTTTAAGATCTGCCACGATCGGCGTAGTAGGAAAAGCCTCCCTGAGTTTTTTCACACCATGAAGTCCCTCAGCCAGTATGAAAGGTGTCCCGGCTTCCAGCCAGTCTACGCCAGCTCGCAAAGCCATTGCCGCCGTTTCGAGCGCCTCGTCAAGATCAATCAGATCAAGAGAGATTTGAACAATGGGTTTCATTCGGAGCATTTGCAAGGGTTATCATCATTTGCAACCATACACCGTTGAAGATACACAAAAGATCATTTTTATGCGATTCAAAACGCGATCAATCAAATCGCTTTCGTCCCAGCAGGGTAAAGAATAACAACTACAGCACAAAAACTTTTACTACATTGAAAAGAAATAAGCAACCACCGTGTCCTTTATCCAGCAACCACTTTATATACTTACCGTTTTATTGCTGCTGATCTTGTTTTCAGAGTGGCTGGCTGAAAGGAAATTTTTTAAGCACATCGGGAGTGTATTACTCGTCATCATACTTGCCGCAATTTCTGCCAATCTGAATATTATTCCATCATCCACAAACGCGCCGCCGCTGTATGATGGCATTTTTCATTATGCGGCGCCGCTTGGAATATTTTTCCTTATGCTGCAGGTAAAATTAAGAGAGTTGAAGTTGGCAGGCCTGCCGATGATCATGATGTTCCTCATCGGGTCAGCGACAACGATCGCTGGTGTCATCATTGGCTATGAAATATTATCACCGCAACGTCACGGCATTCACTTATCTTATGCGGTAGCCGGAATGTATACGGGGACATACATCGGTGGGAGTGCCAACCTCAACGCGGTGGCCGTTGCATACGGCGTAAATAAAGACGGAACACAATTTGCGGCCATCAACGCAGCAGATAATATCATCACTGGTGTCTGGATGATGATGACATTGATCCTGCCTTCCATATTTCAACGCTATTTTCCGAGGAAAAGAAGGATAGCTGCTCAATTTGAAAATTTATCGGATGAAGAATTGAGAACCCGAATGCTTCAACCGGCTAACAACATTCGTTTAAAAGACATTACGCTCCTGCTTGCACTTGGGTTTGGTACCATGTTTATTTCAGAACAAATAACTAATTATTTTAACGCTGTTCCATCAATACTTGTAATAACTACATTGGCCCTGGTATTTGCCCAACTTCCTTTTGTACAACGGTTACAAGGAACCAAATTAATTGGCTTTGGTCTAGTCATGTTATTTCTTGCTGTAGTCGGCGCCTATTGCGATATCAATGCACTGATCAGGAATGGTAGCGTAGCGGCGACGCTTTTAATGTGGGTAGTATTGATCGTATTCATTCATGGGGCGCTGATTTTTTTAACAGGTGGTTTTTTGAAACAGGATTGGGATATAGTATCTATTGCGTCGAATGCAAATATCGGTGGTGCAACATCCGCGCCTGTATGCGCAAATAGTATTGGCCGGCCTGACCTGCAATTGCCGGGTTTGCTGGCCGGAACGATTGGAAATGCAATCGGTACCTATCTTGGTGTGTTTGTGGCTGAGATCCTGAAATGATTCCGCGGCCTGCAATAGGCAAATTACATCTAAGAGTGCATTGCGAAACCGAAAGTCTATGTTTACAATAAGGCACGTAACTTCAAATGATCTCGACAAAATTTATGCTCTATATAAGAAAGTCGCAACCGAGACAACTGGACTGGCTCGGTCTGGTGATGAGATCATAGTGGACTATGTCCAAAACTTTATGGAAAATTCACTCCATACCGGAATTGAACTTGTCGTTGACAACCCTGCTAATTCAAACGAAATTATCGCAGAAATCCATTGTTATAAGCTTATTCCAAGAACATTCAGTCACGTTCTTAGCGAGCTGACGATTGCTGTTGATCCCGATCACCAGAGCCAGGGAATAGGCAGAATGATCTTCACGCACCTGCTGGATTTTATAACGAACAGCAGGCCCGATGTTCTGAGAGTGGAATTAATTTCAAGGGAGTTTAATCTGAAAGCAATTTCATTTTATGAGAGCCTCGGCTTTAAGCGGGAAGGCAGATTTGAAAAGAGAATCAGAAGTAACGAGAATGAATTCGAGGCTGATATTCCAATGGCATGGTTCAATCGTAATTTTAAAACCCTAAAATAAATCAATCATCGATCCATTTTACAGCAAAAACAAATAAAAGAGTAGTAAGCTACTTAAATAAAAAATTATATAGCTTCGACTGCACAAAAAACTTCCAGGCAAGAAAAAACAAGTCGCAATAAATTAACCAGTCATCATGGAAAATTTTAAACTACCTGAAGATTTGAAATACAACAATGGTTTCATAAAAAATCCAACTGCCTATCTTAAAGACAGAGGCTGTGTATCGTGGCTTTATCTTGTTGGTGAGGAATTTTCTAAAATGGAAAACGGTATGTCGTACGAGGAGGTCCGGAAGGCAACACCTAATAGTGTTAATGTGATCAGCGACCCACCGCTGACATTAAATCTTGACCTGGCCACTCAACACGTCATTGCTCTTGATTCCCTTCCAAGACCTACTCTCATTTCGTGCCGTACTGGTCCGAGGGCTTCCGCTGTCGCCTATATGTATTCAGGTCTGAAACTTGGAGCCGACCCGGATGAGGTAATTGCGGCAGCTGAAAAAGACAATGCGCCATTCACAAAAATCGAAGAATATAAAAATTGGGTTCGTTCATCAATAAAATCTTTACGTAAAAGCTCCGACGAAACTAAATAGTAGGACACACACCCTGACATGTACGACCTCCTATCTCCAAACTACTCTGAGGAAACAAATTTTTGTATGCTACTGCTGCCAATGCTTGCGCATCGTGCCAGACAACATTTCTTATCGATTAAAACTATTTCTATTTATGAAGTACACACGAAGGAATATACTGCAAACTATAACTGCAATTACCGGAGCTGCTATCTTGCCACTTGAAAGTGAAGCTAAACGCGGGCCTGTTAAACATTTAAAAAATGCGACGTTTCTTCCGGAAGGTAACCCGGAAGACTTAGATGAATTGATAAATCTTTTTGATTTTAAGAAGAAGGCCGAAGGTGTCATGTCGAAGATGGCCTATGAGTATGTCGCCAGCGGAGCCGCTGATGAAAATACACTCAAGTGGAACAGAGAAGCGCTCGATAAAATAAAGATGCAGACGCATGTACTAAATGATGTCAGCAAAATTGACACGAAAGTTTCCATTCTCGGACAGGAATTGGCTTATCCCATTCTTATTGCTCCATCGGCATTTCACAAAATAATGCATCCCGAAGGGGAAATTGCCACAGCTCGCGGCGCGGGATTAGCATCCACTACCTACGTGGTCAGCTCGTTTACAACAACACCAATAGAAGAAATAGCAAAAGTTGCGACGCAACCATTATGGTTTCAACTTTATCTTGTACATGACAAAACGTTTGTAAAGGATCTCATTCAAAAAGTCGAAGCCCAGGGAATTAAGGCATTATGTGTCACTGTTGATACACCTGTAACCGGGGCACGAAATCGTCAGCAAAGAGTAAAATTTAAATTACCGCCAGAACTGAATGCGCCCTATATGGTAGACACTTCAATCAGCCGGGGCCAAGGGCAACCGGTACAGGTACCGGTGACATGGAAAGACATTGAATGGTTAAAATCTTTTGCAAAAATTCCCATCTTGCTGAAAGGCATCTTAAATCCTGCTGATGCAGAACAGGCTGTTAAGGCAGGTGTATCGGGAATAATCGTATCAAACCACGGTGCTCGCAATCTCGATACTGTCCCCGCAACGATTGAAGTACTTCCTTACATAACCCAAAAGGTGAACCAAAGAATTCCTGTCCTGGTGGATGGGGGAGTTAGAAGGGGAACTGACATTGTAAAAGCTATTGCCCTTGGTGCAAACGGAGTATTGATCGGCCGGCCGATCTGCTACGGTCTCGCGTGCGGCGGAGCAGAGGGTGTCGCTAAGGTTTTGGAAATCCTTCAGAAAGAACTTCAAATGGCAATGGCTTTGGCAGGCACTGCGTCAATTGCACGAATTGATCAATCATTTATTTGGAAAGAGAAGTAATTGGTGCAATAAAAGAATACTAAAAACGTACTTATCTTGCCTGGCTAATCTTAAGCGAACAAAGTCGCAAATACTTTAATGCATGGTAATATGAAAATCAAAATTGCTCTGACCTTTGCTTTCATTGCATCACTATTTGTTTATGGATGTACAAAGCAGGGAGACGTCGGGCAAAGTTCATTGCTCAATTTAATTACTGAAACTCCGGGGCCCAATTGTGCTAATGGTGGGATCAAGGTTGTGTCAGGTGTTGATGCAAACAGAAACGGGGTTCTCGAGGACAATGAAATTCAAAATGTCAAATACGTATGCAATGCAAGTTCGGACAAACAAGTCATCATGTATTTTCCCGCTAACGGAGTTGCCTATTCCACTTCGTCGGCTGTTGGTTACGTTGATAGCGTAGAGGTCATCAGGGATTTCAACATTTTAAATTATGCCAATGCTGACTCTATCAATTTCAGTTCGTACTTGCAAACAACAGATCCAAATGTGAGTTGCACGCTTAACCTTTACGACTCCACGAACAAGGCAATAATCAATAATACAGCGCTGACTTCGAACTCAACAATTGGAGAATTCAAAACAACCTCAGTTAATTTTTTAAATGACGTACCCAAGGCCACGATCAAATTAGGTATACTGGCCAAAAGCGGGCAAGAAGGAACGGAGGTAAGATATTATTTGCCGATGATTACGATTTACAGACAATGAATTGGTCTATCTTTTTGAAGGACACTTATCACCACATGAAATCGACTAAACCATTGAGGCGGCTTGGAGTTTAAAGAACTAGTTAATCTTCCACTCACTTAATTTAAGAATAGCATCCAAACGTGAAGGTGCGTCCTGGTCAAACCATGCCTGGATGAATTTGCCTCCATTTTTATAATTCTTTGCATACGCAGAAACAAAACCATTTTCATTTTTTCCAAAAACTGCGTCAACCTGCCCGGCAGGGACTTGCAGAATTGATGTCCAGAAATCAGGCAATCCAAATTGTTTGCCTTTTTCGGTTGCAAAACAGGAAAACACACCGCCAAATCCACGGGTATCATTTGGTCCGTATTTGATCCCTAACACTGTATCGGCTGCAGGAACGTTAAAGCCCACGGGCTGCTTTTCCTTTTCGTCGATCTCATAAACCAATGGATTAATGCCCGTCAATACAATTCTGCCTCCTGCGTCTAAAAATTTTCTAAGCAGAGATCTTTCTCCATCCTGAATGATCGATTTAGGAAAATAATCCGTCGCGAATACGACCACCATATTCGGATCAATATTTCCGGAGAGTAAGGCGGTAATGGAATCACCATTAATTTCTTTGTACCCGCTGGCGAAAAGATAGTCTTTGATTCGCCTGTCACTACCATTGCGGAAATAAACATTTATTCCCGGCTCATAAAAAACAAAACGTTTTTGTTTACCCTCATTAAACCGGGTATCAGGATGACCGCTTAAGGAATACAGAAAGCCATCGTCAGAACCAACATATAAATGATCGACATCTAGAACGGCAGACGATAGAACAGTGCCACCGGTTTGAAATTTAGATATACGTTTGCCTGTAAACAAATCAAGACAATATTCATTTCCATCAAATCCTCCTATATATACTTTGTCACCTGCTATTAGTGGAGATGACCAGAACAAAGTGGTCGTTTGTCTTTTCCAAATTTCTCTTCCGGTATTTAAATGAACAGCCTGCACAAAATGTCCATCCGACGTACCAGTAACCACAAAACTATCTTTGATGGCGACAGTTGAAATTACCCAGGAGACGTGGTGGTCCATTTGCCACAAAAGTTTTCCATCCGTATCCACGCAATACAAAATGCCATCTCTGCAGCCAAATACAATTCTGTTTCCATGAACCACGGGGCTTGAAAGAATAGCCTTCCTGTCAAAACCAAAATTTTCATTTTTCAAGCTGTCACCCATCGTTTTAAAATTCCATTTCTCCTTCCCACTTTTTATATCCAGGGCATACAGGGTGCCATCCATGTCACCAAACATCACGGTGTTATTAAATACGGCGGCAGTACTTCGTATTATGCCATGGCTCTTAAATTTCCAGACCTGTCTGCCGTCGTTTTGATTCAACATATACAAATACCCATCGTCTCCGCCAATGATCAATTTATTTTCATACAAGGTTGGTGAGGAATAGAAATAGTCGAATCGCCACGGATATGCCTGTTTGTTTCCTAGATCAAATTTCCAAAGCAACTGACCGGTGCTTTCCTTCAGCGCATACACCGTTTGCTTATTATCCGAAAAAAAAACTTTTCCATTTTGGCAGGCTGCTGAAGAATTGACGGCAAACCCGGTGTTGTATTGCCAGGCCTGTTTCCCCGAGTTTTTACTGATAGCAAAAAACTTTCCCTGCGCTGTTCCGATGAAAATCGAATTCCCACTGATCAGGGGTGTTGATCTCACAGGTGCTCCTGCAAAAAAACTCCAGGCCTTTGTGTCATATATTTCTTCACTTGCGGTAATACCTGGGGTAAAATGCGACGAATTATCCCTGAACATTTTTGCTTCCCCGTGTTGCTGTGCCTTGCTGTAGCCAAAGCCTAAAAAAATTGTGCAGAAGAAAAACAGCTTATGCATACCTGGAAATTTAGTTGTCGTTGATCCATTTTCGGAAATAAGGAGCAGTTTCCTGGCTTACGATAATGGAATGATTGGATTCATTGCAATTAACATCGACGGCGAGCTTTACCCTTTCTAGAGTTTTGTATCCCCTGATGTATTGAATATTGATGATGTACTGACGGTTTGCCCTGAAGAAAATGTGATTATCCAGCAGAGTTTCCAATTCGGCGAGATTGTAATCACACATATACCTCCTGCCCTCTTTGTCGAGAACGTAAACAACCCGGCTTTCAGTATAAAACAAAACAATATCCTCCATCCTCAGCAGCACATTGGTGAATCCCTTTTTTACAACAAGCCTTTCCTTTCTTTTGTCAAAGAATTTCTTCAGCTTTTGTCTCTGCTCGAAATGCTTTTCCAAATTTTTGTACTTATCTACAACTTTGACCAGGTCCTTGTCATCAATCGGCTTTAGCAAATACTCAATGCCATTATGCTCAAAGGCGTTAATAATAAATCCATCAAAGGCCGTAACGAATACGATCGGCGTATCACATTTTATTTTTTCAAAAATGGCAAACGACAAACCATCGGGTAACTGGATATCGGAAAATATCAGGTCGGCATGACACCCATCAGAAAAAAATTCAAGACTTTCCTTTACAGAGCCCAAAATGGCCATCACCTCTACAGGCGAAGAAAGAGACGCAAGTTTGATACTTAATTCGTTAGCGATTAATCGTTCGTCTTCAATGATCACGGCACGTATCATAATCGTCAGTTTTACGCAAATTATGTATTGTGCTTAGCACACTCTTGTCATAAATTGCTTAGTTATTTAAAGAAAATTAAATACTGTGCTTTTGAAATTGAGAAGGGGAAGTTCCAAACCGGCGTTTGAACGCTTTACTGAAAGTAAACAGGTCAGGAAAATTGCACACAGAAGCAATCGTGGTAATGGAAGCATCCTTATCCTGCAACATTGTTCTTGCGAGTTCTAATTTTTTGTTCAGGATATATTGGTATGTGGTGATGCCAAAAGCCTGTCTGAACGAACGAAAGAAATGAAACTCTGAGAGGTTACTTGCAACGGCCACTTCGCTGGTGTCATTGATCGTTAAAAAATTATCATCCATAAATTGTTTGCCCCTATGTACGCGTCTCAAGAGTTCTTTCCTTGTTTCCAGTTTTACCGACTGAATACCATTGAGGGCGAGAAAATTTCCGTAGGAATGATAAATGATCTTCTCGGTAAGGTCGAGGAACCACTCCTTATTGATCTCGTCAGTCTCATGCTGACGAATCATATTGACAAGAGAATCCAGTTTGTTCTTGAATTGCGATGAGCCAACAGGACAAACCGATTCAAAGAATTCTGGATACCTGAAATATTTTGCGAGGTAGTTATCAAAATCATGATCCTCTTTTGCACACATAATTGTAAAAGCTTCCGCAACGGTTGCCGAACAGATGTCAATACAAATACTTTTTACAATTTCCTTTGATTCAAAATAAGCCTTCACATAGGGTTGCCTGCAGGCCAGTAAAAAATTGCCGCCCCTGACTTCGTGTTCCTTATTTCCAACTTTATAATAAATACATTTGTCGACAACATACTTTAAACTGAAACTCCGGAAGGCATTGGCCGTGAACCATTCATTAAGTTCTGAATAGTATACCTTATCGCAGTCGCCACCTTTATTGAGGGTGAGTTTATTTCCTTCGTTTATAGTGTTGAAATACGATGTCATTTAAAACGCAATATGGCTTCTTAAAAGGCAAATTTTGTAAACTGAGTGCTGCTATAAAATAAAATTAGCAAGAAATGACAAGAAGAAAAGTCTCGTTAGCCTGAACGGAAACCCTGGTTTATAAATGGTAAATTTTCTATTGCAAGTAAGCCCCTGTCACTTCATCGCCTTTCACCTCTACGAAAATATGTTCCTGGAGAGTAGTTGAAATGGAAAGCCCAACATAGTCGGGCTGAACGGGAAAATTATTATGGCTTCTTTCTACCAAGACCAGAGTTTGAATTTTTTTGGGCTGAAATTCAAGAAAAGGTTTTACTGAATACAATAAAGTCCTACCGCTATTCACCACGTCGTCAACGATAATGACGACCTGGTTGTTAAAATCTAATTTCTTACTTAGGGTCACTTCCTTGGGATTCCGCTTGTCAAGTGAAATGGTGATCAGTTCGGTCTTGAGGGAAGATATCTCTGACAGTGTTTTTTGAATGCCTTTTGCGATCACCACGCCATTTTCGGGAATACCTACCAAAACAATTTTTTCCTCATCGATGTTATTCTCCAGGATCTCATAAGCTATTCGCTGCAATTTTTTTGCAGCTACCTGTTTGTCGAAGATGTATTTTTTGTCAGCCATGATTTCCTTATCAGACAAATCTAATCTAATCCGGCAATTATTGATAACTGATTATTTGCGCTAAGGCTAAATCGCATTGACCAATACATTGCGGCGTTAAAATTAATATTGAATAACCTTTTAGTGCGTTTTCTCTTTTAATCTCTTACCTTACCTTAGTCAAGCAATTGAACCCATTATGCAGCTAATCCAGCAAATCTTATTTATTTTTCTTGCTGTTTTTTCGACCTGGCTTTTTGCAAAAAATATAAGAAAGGTCAGACGGAATATTTTCCTTGGTCATGATGAAGACTATAGTGACAATCCCGGCCAGCGATGGAAAAACGTTTTACTGCTTGCCTTTGGTCAAAAGAAAATGTTTCGTAATCCTCTCGTAGCACTGATGCATTTTTTTATCTATGCAGGTTTTATTATTATCAATATTGAAGTGTTAGAGATCGTGTTGGATGGAGGCCTTGGGAGTCACCGTTTATTTGCCAATGCTCTTGGGGGCTTTTATACTTTCCTGATTGACGCCTTTGAAATATTGGCCGTGCTCGTATTGACCGCTTGTGTTATCTTTCTTATCCGAAGAAACATTTTAAAATTAAAAAGATTCAGAAGTCATGACCTCGATGGATGGCCCCGGAGTGACGCCAATTATATCCTGATCACGGAGATCCTGTTAATGACCTTCTTCCTCACGATGAATACGACTGACAGGGCGTTGCAGCTTCGCGGCTATGAGCATTATTCCGACGTCGGTAATTTTCTTTTCTCTGGAAGTTTCGCTCCTTATTTTCATAACCTGAGTTCATCTTCACTGATGGGCCTCGAACGGACTTGCTGGTGGCTGCATATCACAGGCATCTTTGCTTTCCTTAACTATTTACCCTATTCAAAACATCTTCATATCCTTCTTGCTTTCCCGAATGCTTATTATACCAGGTTGGAACCGAAAGGTGAAATGGAAAATATGCCGGCAGTGCAAAATGAAGTATTGTATGCCATGCAGCCCGAGCTCGCACCAACGGACGCAGCACCTCCCTCAAGATTTGGAGCCAAAGACGTGTTTGATCTAAGCTGGAGAAATTTGCTTGATGCTTACAGTTGCACCGAATGCGGACGATGTACTGCAGCCTGCCCGGCAAATATTACCGGCAAGCTTTTATCACCACGAAAGATCATGATGGATACCAGAGACCGGATGGAAGAGATCGGGAAAAATATTGACAAAAATGGTGAGTTTAAAAATGATGGAAAAAATCTTTTTAGCTATATAACTGTTGAAGAACTGCGTGCGTGCACCACTTGTAATGCTTGCGTGGAAGAATGTCCTGTTTCCATCTCTCCACTGGAAATTATTTTGGAATTGCGTCGATCACTGATCATGGAAGATAGCAATGCACCGCAGGAATGGAATGCCATGTTCAGCAACATTGAAAATAATTTTGCTCCCTGGAAATTCAGTCCTGATGAAAGAGATAAGTGGACGCAAGAATAACGATCATCGTATGAGCATTACATTTCCCTTTTTGAAAATGACCCTGCCAGTATAATCTACGCCCTGTGTCATGTACACAAAATTGGCCGTGGATTGCGGCTGGCCCTTAATAGTTCCGTCCCAACCTTTACCTATTTCCCTGGTGCTAAAAACAAGCTCTCCCCAACGATTGTATACGCGGAAATAATTCAATTCCTTTATCCCAACGCAAATCGGGCGAAGCACATCGTTGTGCCCGTCGCCGCCAGGAGTAAACGCGCTGGGAACAAAAATATCAGTCCCCGTTTTAAAAAGCTTCACCGTGATCGAATCCTGGCCAAAACAACCAAACGGATTTGTCGCGCGAACGACATAGGTGACTGAACCGCCCGTCTGGTCAGCTGTGAATGTTGCAACCGGATTTGGAATCCCTGTAAAGTTTAAGCCGGTGGCTGGTGTCCAGTTGAACTGGTTGGCATTTGGATCACTAACAGTAGCGTTCAATTGCAAGGGTTGATTAGCTACAATGGATGTATCGTTCCCTGCAAAAACAACAATGGGCGGCGCTACAATGATGTGAAATGTGTCCGTCAAAGCATTTGGACAACCTGCATTGTTTACAGTGAGAACATAGTCGGTTGTTTGTTTGGGTGAAGCAATTGCATGAATAGTTAGGGGAAGCGAGCTTACATTTCCATTGCCCTGGTTGCTTAATGTACTTGCATTCGTCCACGTATAAGAGGTACCATTTGTTATGGTAGCGTTTAGTGGAACCGTTTTTCCATAGCAAATGCCTGCGGAATCAGGATCCGTGATTGCGGTTGGAAAGGCAACGTTAATAAAATCTACTGAAGCGACGGAACTTGTATCGGCGGGGCAAACACCACTCTTGGTGATCACACGGTATTGCACATCGGCATTGACCCCGTTCACACTAAATACGGAATCTGTTTTTGCAGGTGAAAAATTGGACCAGTTGGTGTTATCGTTTGATTGTTGCCAGTTAACAATGTTTCCAGAGTTTCCCGTTAAACTAAACTGCGTGTTTGTAGTTTGTCCCAAACAAACATTGACCTTGTCAGGACTTAGAGTTCCGCCGACAGATTTTGGATCAACAATGATAGTAGCTGCAGTACTGCTATCTATACTGCATGAGCTGCCATTTTGAATCAACGCTTTGTATTGAGTCGTTGTAGTTAAATTTTGTGCCGTATAGTTTGCACTGGTGGCCGGAACGACATTCCAATGAACACCATCAGTCGACGATAACCAACTCAAAACATTTCCCACTGATCCATTCAAAGCCAATGTAGTGCTGTTTAGACCCGAACAGACTTCACCATTACTTAACACTTGCCCTGCAACAGTCGGCGGAGTTGCCGAAACGGTTATGGTATCCTTTAGATCAGCGCAGCTGTTTTTCTCATTCACGGTAATTGTTCCGTTAGTGAGACCGGGAGTTACATTGATAATATTCGAATTCGCTCCTGAATTGATCGTCCATCCCGCGGGCACCGTCCAATGATAAGTAGCACCAGCAAGTGCCGGCACCGAATACTCGGAATTCGTATTTGCGCAGGCCACAGGAATGCCGCTGATCTCCAATCCTGCGCAAGTATTGCGAAGCGCTACATATGCGTAGGCAAAATGAGCGCCGGGTAAACAGTTGTCCGCCTCAAATGTGAGTTGCACCATTTGACCGCGATAGGGAGATAGATCAAAAGTAACCTCCGTCCAGCCCTTTGTCCATACATCGTACAGCAACGTGCCCGTCGTATTATTTGTTCCCGCATGGGTTAAAAAAGGCACTGAGCTGTTTTTAAAACCATTTGCAATAGCTGCTGCACTGTCAAGCGTAGCCCCGGTATTGCCGACATTCCCGCCTGCGTTGTTTAGCGTTGGGAGATAATATTGAGGAGAAGCACACGTGATCACATTTCCATTGGCCACCAAAGTGGCTTTAAATAAAGGCTGTTCGTTTGAATTATGCGTGCCATTTTCCAACACCATTGCATAAGCATACGTCATTGTGTAGGGAACAGTAGCTGGCCCTGCAGGCACATTTATATCATAAGTAATTGACCTGATAAAACCGCCAGGGTTTGTAGCGTCTGAATGAAGATCATAAGAATTGGTAGTGGAACCTATTTGCACGGAGTATCCATAGGAATATCCGTTGATTACCGGGATCGTTTGAAAACCTCCATAAAGGTCGTTGGTCGAAGTAGTGATCACTTTAATGCCCACAGGTGGAATAGAAAATTCGGGGATCACTTTAACGCCGTTATTAGGTGCGGGATAATTTTTGCTGGCTCCGCCAAGCAGACCCGTCTTCGCTGACCAGGAAGACAAATCTCCAGCGGAAAAATTAATATTTACCGGACAAGATTGAAGTTGACAATAAACGGGGGAAAAAATAAAAACCGTTGAAAAACCTAGTAGCCAGACCTTCAATTTGTGGTGCATAATCAAGACTTGAATCTTGTTTCATATAGAGTATAAATAATCTCCGTAGTTTAAAAACCACTACTAAAAACGCTCTATTAATCCACTTATTTTACGATTGCTCAATTATGACGTCAATTAGGCTAAATTGGTCGTAATAATACCAAAAAGGCCCCTAATTTCATCCAACTGGGACCAACTTACCCGATTCACGCACAATTCAGCAAAGATATACGACGACAAAAGGAAGGGTGAGTGAAGAATGTTAAAAGTGAAACATTGAGCATCACACGCAACTAATTTCAAAATCTTCTGAAAAATCCTTGTTAATCATTTACCAGGTTCGCTTTTCTTTTACTTAACACCAAGTATATGGGCACCCCAACAAGCATTAATACCATTCCAATTGCAGCTTCTCTCGGCCTTGCATAGATGGTATTGAAAAAAAGTACGGCACTAAACAAAACAACAATAGCAGGAACGATAGGATAACCCCATACTCTATATGGCCTTGGCGCGTCT
>Ga0157374_10001324_pt1 | contig 21092 bp, 17 predicted proteins | sample M25metaG_FD_115308 | JGI IMG/M metagenome (GOLD analysis project Ga0157374, IMG submission 115308) | Miscanthus rhizosphere microbial communities from Kellogg Biological Station, Michigan, USA - M2-5 metaG | ecosystem: Host-associated > Plants > Roots > Rhizosphere > Soil | place: USA: Michigan... | reverse complement strand
CAAAAATTTTCTTTTGAAGCGAGGAATGGAGTTGTTACCAGGCAATACTCGTCTGCCTTCACAAATGCCTACGACGCAAAATTGAAAGGCATGGTGGAGCGAAGAATGAGGATGGCTATTTATTCGGTAGCTTCTTTTTGGTATACTGCCTGGGTAAATGCCGGTGAACCTGACCTGGCCCGCCTGTCCAACAAAGAATTTTCTGCTGACGATCTGCAAGAATTTCAAAACCTTAGCAATGCCTGGAAGAACAGTAAGATACAAGGACAAGACCATGAAGAGTAGGTGATGCTCACCTATCATCTCCCAGTATCGGCTATTATCTTACTGCGTATCTTTGCAACTTCCAAAAAATAAATCGTGTTACAATCAGTAAAATCGGTGATTCACAACTTTAACTCAGGGCCTTCTATTCTTCCAAAGGAAGTTTTTGAAAAAGCGAGCCACGCTATTCTTGATTTCAATAATTCTGGTCTGTCTATTCTTGAAATTGGACACCGAACCACGTTATTCCAGGAAGTAATGGATGAGGCAAGAGCACTTGTAAGAGAATTGATGCATCTCGACAATGATCATGAGGTGTTATTCTTGCACGGTGGCGCCACCACCCAATTCATGCAGGTGCCTATGAATATGCTCAATGAAAATGATATAGCGTCATACGTGGAGACAGGAACCTGGAGTAATAAGGCTATCAAAGAAGCAAAACTTTTTGCTCATGTGGAGATTGCGGGTTCTTCAAAAGAAACCAATTACACATCCATCCCCAAAGATCTTTCCGTATCGCCAACGGCGACATATTTACACATTACCTCGAACGAAACAATTGCCGGAACGCAATGGCATCACATTCCCTACGATTGTGGTGTGCCCCTGGTGGCGGACATGAGTAGCGATATTTTAAGCCGGGTGATTGATTTTAATAAGTTTGACATTATTTATGCAGGTGCTCAAAAAAACATGGGTGCTGCCGGGGTCAACCTGGTTGTCGTCAATAAAAATATTTTAGGGAAAGTAAACAAACCTATTCCTACCATACTCGATTATCGCGTTCACATCAGGGAGGGAAGCATGCTCAACACGCCGCCCGTGTTTGCAGTATATGTAGCCCTGCTTACACTTCGCTGGTTAAAGGAGCAGGGAGGTGTGTCAGTCCTGGAAAAGAAAAATGAGGAAAAAGCAAAACTATTTTATGGTACGCTTGACGATCTCCCGGTATTCAGAGGGGTGGTGGCAAAAGGTGACAGGAGCCTTATGAACGCGACTTTCGTGGTTGACGATACTACTTTGGAAAGGGAATTTTCAGAACTCTGCAAAGCTGAAGGGATGGTAGGCGTAAAAGGTCACCGGAGCGTGGGCGGTTTCCGGGTTTCTATGTATAACGCGCTACCCCTGGAAAGTGTGATAGCCATCACTGATCTGATGAAGGAATTTGCACGACAAAAAGGATAAAGTTGAAATCAATTTAAAATTTTTAATGGCCAATATAAAACCGTTTAAAGCTCTTCGACCCAAACCGGAATTCGTAAAACAAGTAGCCTCAAGACCATACGATGTTCTAAATAGCGAAGAAGCAAGAGAAGAAGCAAAAAATAATCCCCATTCTTTTTTACATGTCACTAAGTCCGAAATTGACTTACCTGTAAATATTGATACGCATAGCCAGGCTGTCTATGAAAAAGCAAAGGAAAATCTCCAACAATTAATACAGGATGACATCTTATTCGCCGAAGAAAAGGCCTGCTATTATATTTACAAGTTGGTGATGCCCGCCCGTGCTGGTACGGACGGGAATCAAAGGAGCCAGACGGGATTGGTTTGTGTTTCTTCTGTTGAAGACTATTTCAACAATGTGATTAAAAAACATGAATTTACCAGGCCGGAAAAAGAAAAAGACCGGATCGATCACATGCTTACGATTGAGGCGCAGACAGGGAATGTTTTTTTGGCTTACCGTGACGTTCCAGGCCTGAATGATTTAATTAATGAATGGAAAGCCTCTCATCAACCCGTTTATAATTTTGTGGCCGATGACAATATCCAACATACAATTTGGATCGTTGATGATGATAGCAAGATCAGTTCCATTACAAATTTGTTTGCGACAAAGGTCCCAAACACCTACATCGCCGATGGTCATCATCGTGCAGCATCGGCAGCCAAAGTAAGCCGGCAACTACCCGGAAATGAAAGTGCAAAATATTTTCTGACAACTATTTTTCCGGCCAGCGAGTTAGCTATTCTTGATTACAACAGAGTAATTAAAGATTTAAATGGGTTAACGAAGGAAAACTTAATTAGTCGGTTACAGGAAGATTTTATGATCACTGACAGCAATGAGCCGGTGAAACCTTCTGCCCTTCATGAGTTCGGAATGTATCTCGATCATCAATGGTACATCCTGACATGTAGAAAGCGAACTTTTACTGAAGATCCCATTGGTGTGCTGGATGTTACCATTCTTTCAAAGAATATTCTGGAGAGTATTTTAGACATTAAGGATCAAAGAACAGATAAACGAATTGACTTTGTCGGAGGTATACGGGGTCTGGCTGAATTGGAAAGAAGAGTAGACAGTGGTGAAATGAAGCTGGCGTTGAGCTTATACCCGGTAAGCATTCAGCAGCTGTTTGACATTGCCGACAGTGGCAACGTAATGCCACCAAAAAGTACCTGGTTTGAACCGAAGCTGAGGGACGGCCTGTTAACTCACATGCTTTAGATACCTTGTGGAATTAAAAATTGTTAATTTGAATTCCGACACATCACGCAAGAATTTGTTTGTCTTAATTTGCATACATGAAAAAATACCTTCTCATCTTTTGCATTTTTCTTTTGCCAGGCCTGGTTGTATCTGCCCAGGGCGATGATCCAAAAACCCTGCATGAAAATGCAAAAACCTTTATGCAGCGAGGAGATTTCGATAATGCCATCGTTATCCTCAACCGTGCATTGCAGCTCGACAAGAATAATCTTGATATGCAGAAGGACCTTGCCATGTCATACTATTACAAGCGTGACTATATAAAAGCACTGGATCAGGCAAAATTATTACTCGATCGTAATGATGCAGATGTTGTTTCTTACCAGATAGCCGGAAACGTTTATAAGGCGCTTGAAGAAGTAAAGGACTGTGAAAGGGTGTACAAGGCAGGACTGAAAAAGTTTCCTAACAGTGGTCCCTTGTACAGCGAGTATGGAGAGTTGCTTTGGGAGAAAAAAGATTTTTCGTCCATTGACCAATGGGAAAAAGGGATAAGGGTTGACCCGGGTTACTCGGGTAACTACTACAATGCAGCGCGTTTCTATTATTACACAAAGGACAAGGTGTGGAGCCTGGTATATGGGGAGATATTTGTGAACATGGAGAGCTTAAGCGATCGTGGGACAGCGATGAAACAATTGTTACTGGATTGTTACAAAGAAAAATTATTTGCCGATATGAATAATACTGCCGGGCAGGAAAAAAATAAGAGCGAATTCACAAAGGCGTTCCTGGAATGCATGAGCAAACAGTCTTCCTTATTAAGCCGCGGAGTAACTACAGAAACGCTTGCTATGATCCGTAGTCGATTCATTTTAGAATGGTTTGATAAGTACGCAGGGCGTTTTCCTTTTAAACTATTCGACTATCAGCGCCAGTTGCTGCAGGAGGGTATTTTTAATGCCTATAACCAGTGGCTGTTTGGCACCGTTCAAAATTTAGCGGCCTATGACACGTGGACCAAAGCTCACGAGGAAGAGTATAAAAACTTTATCGCATTCCAAAAAACGAGGGTCTTTAAAATGCCCGCAGGTCAATATTACCAGGGAGATAAATAATTAATAACAAGCATAAGCCGAAGCCCTTTTAGCGGGGCTTTTTTTATTGTGTTTTTTGGTTAATTTGGAGGAACAACCAGCAAACGATTGTACCATGAATGAGCCACAAAGACTGTTTGATTGTCTTCAACTACATCTTCAAAATGCGCCGATTGATGATATGTTTGCCGCCAAGGAAGGAGGTCAATGGAAAACCTATGGCACAAGAGAAACAGCGAAGGTCGTAGATGAACTCAGCGCAGGTTTACTTAGCCTGGGAATAGGTCCTAATGATATGACAGTCGAAGGTCGGGATAAGGTGGCTATTCTTTGCAAGAACCGGCCGGAATGGGTGATGCTTGACCTGGCCGTCCAACAAATTGGTGCTTTACTTATACCAATTTACCCCACTGTGAATGTGAATGACCTTGAATTTATACTCAATGATGCCCGGGTAAAAATTGTTTTTGTAAATGATGAAGATACTTTTCATAAGGTAGTGATTATTAGAGATCGTGTTCATTCAGTTAAGGAGATATTCACTTTCGAGCATGTTGCCAATGCACGGCACTGGAAGGAGGTAACAAGGCAAGCTACTCCCGAATTGATATCACAAATAAAAACTATTTCGGAAAGAATACGACATGAAGACGTAGCCACTATTATCTATACTTCCGGAACTACAGGCACACCAAAAGGAGTAATGCTTAGCCACAAGAATATTCTTTCTAATGTACTGGCGAGCATTGCCTGCTTTCCTCCCGTTAGTGAAAGGGCATTGAGTTTTCTTCCGCTCAATCACATTTTTGAACGAATGGTGACCTATTTGTACCTGTTCAAAGGCACAGCTATTTATTATGCTGAAAGTTTTGACACCATCGCTGAGAATTTAAGAGAAGTGAAACCAAACTTGTTCACGACCGTACCGAGACTACTGGAAAAGGTCTACGATCGCATTATGCAAAAAGGAAGTGAGCTGACAGGCATAAAGAAAAAATTATTTTTCTGGGCGCATGACCTCGCAGAAAAATTTGAAATAAATAAAAACCAGGGATTTTGGTATACAATGCAATTATCGCTTGCCAATAAACTTATTTTTAATAAATGGAGAGAAGGCCTGGGAAACAACGTAAGATGCATTGTTACAGGTGGTGCTGCCTGCCAGGTAAGATTGATCAGGATTTTTACAGCTGCCAGGATCACGATTATGGAAGGTTATGGACTTACGGAAACATCGCCGGTGATAGCCGTTAATCGCTATGAAGAAGGAGGACGAAAGTTTGGTACAGTAGGCCCCCTCATTGACGGTGTTGAAGTCAAAATTGCCGAAGACGGAGAGATACTTTGCAAGGGGCCAAACATCATGGTAGGTTATTACAAACGTCCCGATCTGACGGAAGAAGCCGTTACCGACGGTTGGTTTCATACGGGGGACATTGGAACCCTTATTGAAAACAGGTTTTTGAAAATCACCGACCGAAAAAAGGAATTGTTTAAGACCAGCGGTGGCAAATACGTGGCGCCCCTACCTGTAGAAAATAAATTGAAAGAATCTCCCTTCATCGAGCAGGTGATGGTTGTAGGTCCTGAAAGGAAGTTTGTTGGCGCTTTGGTAGTTCCGTCGTTTGCCAACCTTCGTGATTGGTGCCGTCAGCACGGAATACCGAACGGAACCAATGAAGAATTGATCCGCGATGCCCAGGTCATAGAATTCTATAAGGATCTTGTTGAAAGCTTTAACAAGTATTTCAACCATGTGGAGCAAGTGAAAAAATTTGAGCTGCTGCCGACTGAGTGGAGTATCGATACAGGTGAAATGACACCCAAGCTTTCTATGAAACGGAAAGTGATCATGGAAAAGTACAGGGATGCTATTGAACGAATCTATCAATAAGGCAAGTGGAACAGATTGCGGAGATATCTATAAAAATTTCGCGGAAAATTTAACACTGGTCTTTGCACGCATTTTCTGGAGTTTGGAAGCAATGGGGAAAAAATTCCACACGACTAATTAATTCACAAGGTTTTCAATTGCACTAAATATTGTTTCGCGGGTAAAAGGTTTTCCAATGAACTGATCAACACCTTGCTCATAGGCCACGTCTTTATCGTTATTGGAGTCGTGAGCGGTGATCATTACTATTTTTATACCCGGATCTAATTTTTTGATCTCACGAATAAAATTTACTCCAAATCCATCCGGCAAATGATTATCGAGGAAAATGATCGAATGATGATCTTCCGTTAACACCCTTTTCGCTTCGCTGATTGAATTAACATAACTCGCTTGAAGATTTTTATATTTTAAAATGCTGCTAAGCAAGTAACATACATCAATCTCATCATCAACGATCAGCGCTTTTAATTTTTCATACATTACACTTCGCATACCTCATTAGATAAAAGGAATTACAGGTTATTCAACAATTATGCTACCAGTTTTTGATGGAAAAAATATTCATAATTAAAAAAAATTATCTGTTTGGGCCTTGAAGCCAAAGAACGGCAAGGAAATTGAAATAAGTGACGTCAAACTTTCTATTATTTGACCCTTTTAATTAGCTGAAGCAAGGTCTTTTTTATTAACTTTCATATAAATAAGTGTAGAGCTTATGAAGAAAAGAGTTTTGATCATCGACGACGACATGGATATGTGTACTTTACTGTCCCGGTTCTTGACCAGGAATGGTTACGAAACCGATGTAGCATACTCAGGGCAGAAAGGAGTAGCCAAATTTGAGGAGGAAAGCTTTGATGCTGTCTTATGTGATTTTCGCCTGGGAAACATGGACGGCAAAGAAGTAATGCTGGCCATTAAAAAAATAAAACCTGAGACCATCGTATTAATCATTACAGGCTATTCCGACATTAAAACAGCAATTGACGTAATCAAGCAAGGTGCGTTTGACTATATAACTAAGCCGTTGATACCTGATGAAGTGATCTCGGTGCTTAATAAAGCCCTCAATCAGCCTTCTGACGCATCCCAGGCAAAGAGTAATTCAGCTGCCAAAGGAAGAACGAGCCAGGGAAAATCCCCCAAACAGGACTTTTTAATTGGTGAGGCACCAGCTACAAAAGATCTGTACCGGCAAATTGAAATCGTGGCCCCCACGAACTATAGTATAATTTTATACGGTGAAAGTGGAACAGGAAAGGAAGTGATCGCAAAAACCATTCACCAGTTAAGCAGCAGAAAAGATAAGCCGTTCGTGGCGATGGATTGCGGAACACTTTCAAAAGAACTTGCAGGCAGCGAACTATTCGGGCATGTTAAAGGCGCTTTTACTGGAGCATTGGCAGATAAAGAGGGTCATTTTGAGCTGGCTAATGGAGGCACCCTGTTTTTGGACGAAGTAGGTAATTTGTCGATCGATATCCAGGCAGCTTTGCTAAGAGTCATCCAGGAAAGAAAATTTAAGAGAGTGGGAGGCAATAAAGAGATGGATGTAGATGTCCGCATTATTGTAGCCTCGAATGAAAATTTACAGGACGCCTATCAGAAAGGAAAATTCAGAGAAGATTTATATCATCGCTTCAATGAATTTTCAATTAATCTTCCTCCATTGCGCAATCGTAGGCCAGACATTCCACCATTTGCTGAATTCTTTTTGCAAAAAACCAATGACGAACTGGGAAAAAATGTAGCTGGGTTTGAGCCGCAGGTCATTGAAATGTTTATGAACTACACCTGGCCGGGTAATCTGAGAGAATTCAGAAATGTTGTACGTCGGGCGGTGCTTCTCACCCAAGGTGATCTGATCTCTGAAAAAACCTTACCATGGGAAATCACAAATGTAAATCCTCTTACGGCAACACCTGAACCTGCTGCGAATAAGGAGCAAGCAACCACCACGATCACACTAAAAAAAGATATTGGTTTAAAAGGTGCAGCCAGCAAGGCAGAGTACGAAACAATAATGAACGTTTTGAAGGAAGTAAAATTCAATAAGAAAAAAGCCGCGGAGGTATTGAACATCGACAGAAAAACCCTTTACAACAAATTGAAGAGTTACGAAGAACACTTTGAACAATAAATTAAGTCGGTTTATTTTAATAAAGCCCCCGACAGGGGCTTTATTATTTGGACTATTTGTCTTTTTGAAGTCGATTTCTTCTTCGGAACTTTTGTACCGCTCCCCCGGGCTTTTGAACCAATAGTAATAGCCCGTCTACGCCTCTTTCCATTCTTTCCGCTCTGCACTATGATCTTCTTTTTCGTGGATTATCCTCTTTATTTTCTTTTGTGTACCTTTTGAATATGTCACCATAAGTTAAATTTTACTTGCGTACATAAATCAGTGTGCCAATGGAATCGTAACCCTCAAAACTTAATGGCATAGTTTTTTCCACATAAAACGGTAATGGAATTAGTGGAAAAAAGATCTTAATAGCTTACTATGATGAAAAGGGGATCAAGCATTACAAATGATTCGGCGTAAATCATTGCTGAGAACTTTTTTCTACATTTTATTCATTGTTTTTTAAAAATTTTTTTATGGAAAAAAATGAAAGAGCCGTTGAAGTACTTAATGACCTGATCAGGATTAATAATGATCGAATTGAAGGTTATGAAAAAGCGATTGATAAAACAAATGAAACCGACCTCGACCTTAGAGCTGTTTTCAACCGTATGGCCCAGGAAAGCCGGAAATACGCAAATGAGCTGACCTCGCAGGTAAGAAGATTAGGTGGAGATCCTGCGTCAGGAACAACAGCTTCCGGGAAAATATACCGGGTATGGATGGATGTAAAATCAGGTATCAGTAGTTCAGAAAGAAAATCTGTTTTAGAAGAATGTGAATATGGCGAGGATGCTGCGCAAAAGGCTTATGAAAAGGCTTTGGAGCCGGATAATGATTTGCCCGCAGACCTGCGTTCATTGATTCAGGAGGAAAAGAGGAATTTAAAAAACTCGCATGATACGATAAGAAATTATCGCGACAGGCAGCGCTCGGCAGAAAAATAAATTCTCTGTAAAAATATAGCTGGTGGCCGGCTTATAGCCGGCCCTTTGCTTAAAATAAAAATTAGTGATATGAACTCAAATAACCCGGATGAGATGAAAACTCTTGCATCCGTTCTTACTAAAATTGTGAAAGATGGCTATGAAGAAAATTTCAAAGTAAGTGACAAGGGCCTTCAATCATTGGAAACAGAAAAAACATATGCACCCGACCAGGTTCATATAGTAAATTTTTTCCGATTTGAGGGGGCCAGTGATCCGTCCGACAGTGCTATTTTGTATGTAATAGAAACGAGTGACGGCGCCAAAGGTTCATTGACGGATGCATATGGTATGTATGCAGATCCCGAAATTGATAAATTCATAAAGGATGTTGAGGATATATCAAAAAAACACGCTCATATTATCGAAGAACCTCATTAGGATCAAAAGATCACAGCCAGGCAGTCGTTGAATTCAACGACTGGGATAAACATAGAAGTTGAACCAGTGAATATGTCACCCAGCTATTTTTCCTGTCGGGTTGATAAGAACAAAAACTCCCGGTTTTTATCGCATTGGACAGATGAGCGCCTAATCGAGGGTGTTGTGATTCAATCCTGGCAATGGCACTCCGAATGCGCCATGTCACCGCTGATCTCGCTTTTTCAACAGGATTATTGCTTTCTCTTACTTTTCCCCTAATGCCCAACGATTGTGACAAATATTCAATGAGCTTATCGTATTCCTCCTGCAATTTTTCAGTTTGGGAGAAATCGTTACGTTGTTCGGCTTCTCGGATATCAGCCTGTAATTCGGCGATCTTTTTTTCATATTGCTTTTTTGCAGTTGCATCAAACAACTTTTCACCTCTTTCAGTGACGACATTCCCCATTAATTCAGCGCAATGAAATAGTTGTCGCGGTTGTGATAACATTTTTTGAATGTCATAAAAACCTTTTACTTCCGGCAATTGAACGGTGGAATTTTCAAAAGATAATTTCCATCCTGAACCCTCCCTTAAAAAATAACTTTCCACGTTGCTTGATGGAGGTTGCCAATTCTTTTGTTCGTTTGATTGAAAGCTTCCTTCACTGATAAATCGGAGAAATCCCTCCAGGTTAGACCTGTTTTTGTGCGGATTTATCTTCATAAGCCATTCGCTTACTTCTTCCATTGTAAATTCCTTTCCCCGGCTAATCAACCTGCTATAGGTCTTTAAGATTAGTTTCTAGTGGGCTTCCATCTTCCCATATTCCTGCAGGTAATAATAAATGGCAGCATTGTACGCCTCGGCGTCAGCCCACTGAGACGTCTTTGAATGAACGATGAGTGATTCGGCTTTTTGAAAATCTCCTGCTTCAAAAAAAATAAGAGTACCAGTGCCGAGATAGGAGCTACTGTGGATCGGGTTCATTCGCAGGCTTCTTTCGTATAGTGCCACTGATTCTTTATTTAATCCCAGGAAAACAAAATAAGCCGCAATGAGGTTTAAAGTTTCAGGATCGTTGGGATTAAGTTGCAATGATCGTCTTAGGTAATATTCAGCAGTTGTGTAGGAATCCTCATACAGAAAAATTTTACCAAGCACCATGCAGGCGATATAATTCTGATCATCCAGCTCAATGGCCTTTTGAGCCCATTCATACGCCCCTGACCTATTAACGTCCCAGCGGTGCCATAATTGACAACTCCATTCGTTAAAATAAGTCAGTGATAAGCCCGAGTAAGCCAGCGAATAATCGGGCTGTATCTCCAAAGCTTTTTGAAAATGTTCACGGGCTATTTCATCGCTCTTGACTGATCCTTTCTTTAGCTCTTCCATTCCATACAGCCAATGCTCATAGGCTCTGAACTGTACCTTTTGCCTCTTTTTTATTCTTGAAAGCAGATCATAGTTTATCTGATGCTGAAGTGCGCCTACAAGTTCAATCAGCAAATTTTCCTGTATGTCATTGAGATCAGCCAGATCACCATCGAGCCTGTTGCCCCAAACCAAATGCTGCGTATGACTGTCGTACAATTGCACATTTATCCTCAAAGGATCCTTATCATAGCGAAAACTGCCCTGGATGAAATAGTCAGTATTAAATTTACCTGAGCCTGTTGTTAAAAAAGTTCCCGGAGTTGAATTTTCCGGACAGCTGATTACCTGGAACTGTCGGAATTTTGAAAGTTCCGTAACCAGATCAGAACTAAATGACCGGCAAAAAATATTTACGTCTGTTTTCTGGGAAAGATTCTCAAACGGAAGAACAGCCAGAGTTATATGATCGGGTGAATGCATGATTGAATACCATTCAGAGAACGCTAAGTTATGCTATCACGATAATTTGTGATTTACCGCTTATGTTTTTTCAGAAATTTTAGAAGACCAGATTGCACATCCGACAAAATTTTTTCCTGTAGTTTTGTTGCTCTGGTCCCGTAGTACAATGGATAGTACGCAAGTCTCCGGAACTTGATATTCCAGTTCGATTCTGGACGGGACTACGACCGTATCGCAAGTCATCCCGTCCCGATGATTATCGGGATTGATCCCCGGTCCTGGTCGGCATTTTAGATGCTGGACGAGGCTAGCATGATAAACCTAATTAAACCTAATTCATAACTAAGCATTCGAACGCACCACCGACATTCTTTCTGGTGCCGCCTTAAAAAGCTCGTATAGCTCACAAGCTCAGGTATCCAATTGCAATTGTGTCTTCCTTGACGTCAATTTTCTCTCAAGCCAAAGTGAAAAAATAACCCACGCAACCGCCAAACAGAAACCTGCGATCACGTCCGATGCATAATGATAACGCAAGACGATCCGGCTAATACCAATACAAATAGAAAATAGAATGAGCAATGCCGATAAGATCCATTTCCAGGTATTTTTCAACGCTCCTTTCCATACAAGATAAACAAGCACACTGCAAAAAATGAACGAACTTAAGGCATGCCCGCTGGGAAAACTGAAATTATCAAGCGTTCTGACCAACGGAAGATCAGGTCTTTTTCGATGAAAGAATTCCTTTAATCCAAACATCAGTGCAGAACTGGTGACAGCAATAATCGTTACGTTGATCCCATCGGTCTTTCGTCCACTGAGAAATAAGATGAGCAGCAAAATGATGTATGCCGAAATAGAAAAATACGAAGCGCCGAAAAAAGTAATGATCCTGTTGATCTTTATAAAGCCGGGACTGCTGAATCCTGCAAAAAAGTGGAATGCTTTTTCATCAAAGGCCGTTTCATTCTCTCCCACTATTTCATGAGCCAGATAACCAAAGGCGAAAAGACAAAAAATGAACAGTAAAGAAACCAGTAAGGTCTTTATTTCGATCTCAGTAACAACTCTCCAAATGAACTTTTTCATTACACATATTATGTCTCTTCCCTATCCAATCAAAAATATTGCCTGTATTGCGCAATTACTGTAGTTTAAAGGTTGCTTCCTTTACTTGTTGCGAGTTGCCGCCAATATAAACCTTAAAATCACCGGGTTCGTAAATATATTTTAGTTGGGAATTATAGAATTTGAGTTTACTGACATCGATTGTAAAACTGACCACTTTACCTTCTCCTCTCTTTAAGAATATTTTCTGAAAGCCTTTCAATTCTTTGACTGGCCTGACCACTGAACCAATAAGATCCTGTATGTACAGCTGAACGGTTTCTTCTCCATCATAATTTCCCGTATTCGTGACGGTGACTGTTGCTTTGATAGATTCATTTCCTTTCATTACTGTACTGCTTAATATGATATCGTTGTAGCTAAAGTTTGTATAACTCAGTCCATAACCAAAAGGGAATTTTGGATAGATGGATAAATCAATATATGCCGACCTATAAAATCTGTCACTATCGCTTGAAGCAGGTCTACCTGTTTTAAAATAATCATAGTAGATAGGGATCTGGCCTTCCGTTCTTGGGAAACTGATCGGTAATTTTGCAGAAGGATTATAATCTCCAAAAAGCACGTCGGCAATGGCATCGCCGGCCTCTGTCCCCAGCCACCAGGTATATAAAATTGCAGGAACGTGATCTGCTGTCCAATTAAATATCAATGGCCGTCCCGCATTGATCAATACAACAATCGGTTTACCTGTTCTATAAATGGCTTGGATTAACTCTTCTTGCATGCCTGGCAAATGAATATTGCTCCGACTCTTTGCTTCCCCGCTCCAGTCACTTGCTTCACCCATACTCATAATGACGACATCAGCTTGTTTTGCGATCCCGATCGCTTCTTCAAAACCCGCCTGTAAACTATCATTGATGTCACAGCCCTTCGCATACAATAATTTTGTGCTGGAGTCCAGTTTATTTTGAACACCTTGCCATTGAGTTACAATGCGTGCAGAATCATCAGGCCATTGATATGACCAGAAGCCAAGATTATCTCTCACCGCTTTAATAAATGGACCGATCAATGCAATTGTTTTAGTTTGCTTGCTCAGGGGCAACAAATGATTTTCATTTTTTAATAGCACAATGCTTTTTTTGGCAACCATCTTTTCGGACTTTAAATTTTCCGCGTTGTTCCATTGCTGTTGCTCCCTTTCCTTGTTACAAAATTTGAAGGGGTCATCGAACAAAGCCATTTCAAATTTTTTACGCAAGATTCTTCGGACTGCATCATCGATCAATGCCATTTTCACCTTTCCTTCTCTTACCAGCTTCGATAAATTATTTATATAGCTGCGGCTTTCCATATCCATATCACTGCCCGCAGTTAACGCTTCCAGTGCTGCTTCGTAATTATCTTTTGCATAACCATGATTGATCATTTCACCGATCGATCCCCAATCACTCACAACAAAACCTTTGAAATTCCATGTGCCTTTCAGAATATCTCTTTGCAAATATTTGTTTCCTGTTGCCGGGATGCCATTCAGATCATTGAATGAATTCATGAAGGTGGCGGCACCGGCGTCTGCTGCCGCTTTGAAAGGAGGTAAATAAATTTCCCACAATGTTCTGTCGCTCATATCAACAGAGTTATAGTCACGGCCGCCGATCGCAGCACCATAGGCAGCAAAGTGTTTGGCACAGGCCATCACCGCATCTATATTTCCTAACCCTTTACCCTGGAAGCCTCTTACTCTTGCCGCAGCGATCACTGATCCCAGGTAAGGGTCTTCACCCGCACCTTCCATCACTCTTCCCCACCGCGGGTCGCGGGCAATATCAACCATTGGTGCAAACGTCCAGTGTACACCAGCTGCAGCGGCTTCGGTAGCAGCAATCCTCGCCGATAATTTAATAGCGGCAGTATCCCAACTCGACGCTTCCGCCAATGGAATGGGGAAAATGGTTCTGTATCCATGAATAATATCCTGCCCAAACAACAATGGAATTTTCAATCGCGATTCCATCGCTATTTCCTGCAATTGTCTTGTATGCTCTACGCCGGTCACATTCAGCATTGAGCCAAGCATTCCTTTTCTTATTTGATTTTGTTTATCTCCGTCTTTGGTAATGGGTCCTGTTGCTTCCCAATCACCATTGTACTGATTCAGTTGGCCGATCTTTTCGTCAAGCGTCATCAACTTTAAAACTGAATCCACCTTTTGATCGATTGTCTTATGCTGAGCGGAACAAACAAAAAGCGATGAGATGCTCATGAACGTTGCAAATAGTTTCAGAAATTTTTTCATTTTAAAGCGTTATTGCTACTATTAAGCCCCGGTTGTGTCACTCACTTGTACTGTAATAACTAGGCAGCAATTTTTCGTGCACTTTGTGTTCCTTCGTGTACTTCGTGACCTTTGGTCACTAAGATCACAACGACCCACAAAAGACACAAAGCGGATACGCCGCAAGTTCGAAAATGTTTTGGAAGTTAGAACTTATAGTTGAGCAGTTCATTTCACATTCTTCACCCTCTCGCTCACTAATGGCAGGACAGGTAAATTAGAAGTGGGTTTGTCCAAATAAAAATAACTGACCGAACTGTAGTCATCGATCCTGTAAAAGTTGACCCAGCCTTCTGGAAAATTGTTGTCAGTTAATGAGGGTGCATCTTCCATTTCAAATAGTCGTAAGAATCCATCACTTTTTGCAACGGACACAGGTTGCAGCTTCACTCCCTTTTTGAAAAGCTGCTGTACTTCGTTCGACATACCGCCACCAATTTGTTGAATGACTACACGAATGTCTTTTTTGAAATAGATCGCATCAGGAACATGCCAGCGATAAAAGTTATATTGCCCGGTAGAGTCGCTGGCGATGGTGCAACCCTGGTAACGGTTGACAAATTTTCCCAGTCCCCAGGCGCTACCCAAATAATCTTCCGAACCCGTACCATTGATAGTTGGATATTTTGAATCTCCATCGAGATACATCTTGACTTCACCTTCGCCCCACCAGGTTTTGTCGTAGCTTGAATCGACATTCAAACCAACACTGACTCCCAAAAACCTTCCTTTGCCATTTACTTTGGGAAGCATTTCAAAATCATCTCCGAGGTTGCCTGTCCATTTTCTAGTCCAGTAAGCATGTAAGTACAACGCATCTGCAGGAACGGTCGTCATCAAAAAATCGACATCGTAAAAAAGCATACAAGTTCTTTTCCCTCATTTGTCAAACTGATCCGGGCATGTTTTCTGAATGGCATGGGAATATAACAATTGAATGAGCGCCCTTCACCGCTTGAAAAAAGTTCTGATTGAAAAGGGGCATCCTTACCCAGGTTGAAAACAAAAAAATCTCCCATAGGCACATCAACGGCGGGTTTTGTCTCGCCATCCCAAAACATTTTTAACCGAAGACTGCGTAACATCATCGGCGACCGGTTGACAGTAAGCCAGATCCTTTGAATGATCCCCTGCCCATTTATATCCAGCAATGTTTTTGTCTCGCCTTCTTTGAGTGTTTCAAATGCATTTCCTTTTGCCGTTTTATTAGTCTTTCCTCCATTACCTTTCACACCATTCGGATTTTCAAAACTGCTTAGGCGGCTATCGGCATTCTTTGGCATTTGAAATATCTGCTGAGCAGACGCGGTTAGCATGATATTGCTTATAAGGAAAAGAAAAAACTTTTGCATTATTTCCTTTTATATTTTTTCAAGAAGCTAATAAGGCTATTTCCCTTAAAGTTTTCTGTGTTGAGGATTCCCAATATGTCTCACGTTTCACGATATGCGGAATAGAATTCCCGAATGTACAAGTGTGCGACGCAACCGAAGCCTGATAGAATTCCGACAGCTGGCAACCAATCACTTCAGCCAATTCACCTTTTCTGATTTCACATCCCTTGAATTACCGCCTACCATGATCACAAAATCACCGGACTCCCAATCGTATTTCAGATTGCTATTATAGAATTTGAGGTCGTTGGTGGTAATATTAAATGTAACAGTTTTTGTTTCACCGGCTTTTAAAGAAATTTTCTGAAAACCTTTGAGTTCTTTCACAGGCCGGGTGATACTTCCCACTACATCGCGGATATACAATTGGACGACTTCTTTGCCATCGCGGCTACCTGAATTCGTAACAGCAACACTCGCAGTCAATGTTTGATTTCCTTTTAATGAAGCGCTGCTCAGTTTGAGATCGCCATAAGTGAAGTTTGTATAACTCATTCCATAACCAAAAGGATAAACAGGATCATTTGAAACATCGAGATAGTTGGAACGGAATTTCTGAAACCATTTTCCTTCAGGCAGTGGACGGCCGGTATTTTTATGATTGTAGTACACTGGCACTTGCCCGACATTCTGCGGCCACGTCGTGGTTAACTTACCTGAAGGATTCACATCACCGAACAAAACATCAGAAATAGCATAACCTGCCTCACTTCCTCCAAACCAAACATTTAATATGGCAGGCACGTTTGCGTCCTCCCATTTAATAGCTAACGGGCGGCCCGTGAATAGCACAAGTACAACCGGCTTGCCCGTTTTTAGCAAAGCAGCCAGCAATTCTTGTTGCGTTTGTGGAATTTCAATGTTGCTGCGACTACTGCTCTCACCCGTCATTTCGGCTGACTCACCCAAGGCAGCAACAACGACATCAGATTGCGTGGCAATATTCAATGCTTCCTGTAATAATTGCTCTTTCGTTCTTCCATCACGAGTGAATGCTTTACCAAACATCCCCGCCCTTTGCTCGAATACAGTATCGTCATCAAGGAAAGATCCTTTTGCGTATAATAGTTTCGCTTTGTTGCCAACCGTCTCATTTAATCCCTGCAACACTGAAATAGCTTTTGAAAAATCAGCAGCCACGCTCCAGGTGCCTGGCATGTTTTCTTTTGCATCTGCCAGCGGGCCGATCAACGCAATAGTTCCGCTCTTCTTAAGTGGTAACACATTGTTTTGATTTTTTAGCAATACAAAACAGTCGGCGGCAATTTCTCTTGCCGTTTTACGGTTGGCATCAGTATATATTTCTGAAGCTCTTTTTTCGTCGCCATAGCGGTAAGGATCATCGAATAGACCCAGTTTGTATTTTGCTTCGAGAATGCGTCTGCATGCATCATCAATTTGTTTTTGAGTAACTTTCTTTTCCTGCCAAGATTTTTTCAGCGTCGTCAAAAATCCTTCGCCCACCATATCCATGTCAATGCCCGCATTCAAAGCCAGGCTTGAAACGGTTTGCAGATCTCCCAGTCCATGATCGATCATTTCATTAACCGCGGTATAATCTGTCACCACAAAACCTTTAAATCCCCACTGCTTTCTGAGTACATCAGTCATTAAGAATTTATTTGCCGTTGCCGGTATTCCATCCACTTCATTAAATGAGCTCATCACGCTTCCTACACCTGCATCAACTGCGCCTTTGTAAGGCGGTAAATATTCATTGTACATCCTCACCCGGCTCATATCTGTTGTATTGTAATCCCGCCCAGCTTCCGCTGCTCCATATAAAGCAAAGTGCTTTACGCAAGCCATGATAGTGTTATTCTTCTTAAGGTCATCCCCCTGGTAACCTTTTACCATTGCTTTTGCAATTTGAGAACCGAGATAAGGATCTTCACCGTTGCCTTCTGCAATGCGGCCCCAGCGCGGATCGCGGGCAATGTCAACCATTGGAGAGAAGGTCCAGCAAATTCCATCGGCACTTGCTTCAACAGCGGCGACCCTGGCGCTTTGCTCTATTTCCTTCATGTCCCAACTGCATGATAATGCAAGCGGAATTGGGAAAACTGTTTGATAACCATGGATCACGTCCATCCCGAAGATCAATGGAATTTTTAAGCGACTTTCACTGGCAGCTATTTCCTGTACATGTTTTATTTTTTCAACTCCTTTAATATTGAATAATCCGCCTACTTTGCCTTCTCTGATTTTTTTTGCGATCATCGAATTGTCTTCAGAAGCCTGTCCGCCTGTAGTGATGTCACCGGCACCCGGTAAATTCAATTGACCAATTTTTTCATCCAGGGTCATTTTGCTCATCAAAGCATCCACAAACGTTTTCATCCGATAGCTATCGGATTTCGCATCCTGCGGAACCTGTGCCCCGGTATAACTGGACGCAATGATAAATAATGCAGCAAGCAGTCGTTGTAAAAATTTCATGTGATTTTTTTTATTTTTTACCGCAATAAATGAGATTGAATTTCTTTTCTCCAGATAGAATAGCCCTTTGCATTCATATGTAAATTATCTTCCTCGTAAATTTCTTTGATAGGTGTCCCCTCAGGCCCAAGCATTTTGTGATATACGTCGACAAAGGCAGTGTTTTTCTTTTTTGAAAGAAAATTTTTTATCTCGGTGTTCGCCGCCTTCATTTTTTCCCGGAGCTGCCACCGGCTGGGACTCGGTTTTATAGAAATATAAACGAATGGAATATCTGGGAATCCTTTCCGAATGTCTGTGAAAAGCTTTTGAAACCTATTAAAGACCATTTGTGCTGTAACTGTATCTGACGCTGCCAGGTCATTTTCTCCGCAATACATCACTATTTGTTTCGGTTTATATTTAAAAATGACATCGTTCTCGTATCGTATTAGATCGGGCAATGATGAACCGCCGAAACCCCGATTAATAATAGTATAACCAGGAAAATAATCCTGAACATCTTTCCACTTCGTAAATGAAGAGCTGCCAACCAACAGTATGGCATGTTGCGGAGGTGCCTGCCCGCTGTCCTGGTGTTTGAACGCTTGTATATCGTCCCAAAAAGGGGGCTTTTCCTGCCCAATCAGAGACCCAACAAAAAACAAGAAAAGCAGCGTTATCTTTATCTTTTTCATTTTACTTTTTGACTTTTATGACTCATTTGACCTGTATCATCTTTGTTCTTTCCGAAATTCCATTTTCATTAACCGCTTCGACTGAGAAATAATATGTTTTTAATTTATCCATACCCTTGAACCAATTTTCATTGTTATCAAGTACCATAATGCAATTGTATAACTTGTCTGGCGCAGTGCCATAATAAATATTGTAGGCATACGCATTATTTACAGGTCTCCATTTTAGCCATCCGCTTCGTTTATCCTTTTCCGTTCTCAAAACAATAAAATCTTTTACTACATCCGGTTTTGTTCCATTGCCCCTGCCAAATACACGAAGACCACTGATAGCAAATTTGCCGGTAGGCATATGGATGTTCTCCAGTTTTATAAATCTTGCCTGCACAGGTCTTTCGAGTTCAACATATTCGTGTGGTACGTCGGTTTTATTATTGCTTTTATCAACGAGAGTGTTCCACCTCTTTCCATCCACAGAAGAATACAGCTTGTACTGATGGTACTGATCATTGATCTTACCAAGGCGATTGCTATCAACATCCTGGTCAGCATAATTTATTTGAACTGCATTCACCGTTGAAACATTCCCCAAATCAGACTGGATCCATTCTCCTTTATTGCTTGTTGCAGCACTCCAATATGTTTTCAGGTCTTCGTCATTTGCATTGTTAGCTGCATAACTTGCTAATGTCGATGAAACGGTAACAGGTTTTTTATAATTTAATAACATCCACCCTGTAAATCCATCACCATATTTTTTTTCGCCCGGGGCCGGAAGATAATGAGGATAATCTCCAAATGCGGTATTGCACCACATCACATCATCTTTATCAAAACCCGCAGGCCAAATCCCCAATCTTCTTTCGAAATTATTTTTTACTGACAGCATGATCGTACTGATGTGCCAGTAGTTACCATAATTGTCCTGGTAGGTTGATCCATGTCCTGCGCCTCTTGCAAATCCTCCAAGCTTCATACTTAATGGATCTGATTGAGGAAAAATTTCGGTCCCGTCAAATAACGGTTTGCTTGCTACCACTACCCCATCTGCATAGCCACTGAACTCAGTTCCAGGTGCGCCGTATTGAAAATAATATTTACCATTGTGTTTTGTCATCCATGAACCTTCAATAAAAGGATCCAGGAAAGTGTTATCCATGTGTTCACCGAATCGCTGCCAGCCATAACGCCAGTCTTGCAACAAATACATTGGTGTTCTTGTGCCTATCGGCTGAAATGTTTTCCTGTTCAATTCAACCCCATAAGTTGGATAAGTATTGCTGCTGCCATTATACATATATAGTCGTCCATCGTCGTCAGTGAAAAATGCAGGATCCCATCCGCCAATGTCAAATGAATCAATCAATGGTTTCCATTCATTGGCTTTAGGATTTGTGCTCATCCAGATGGAAAAAGTTCTGGTATAGGTAGAACCAAAAACGATCATGGTATCTCCAATGATCCCAACGGCGGGAGCGCAAAGCTCGTCATAGGTGCCGGTATTCCATGGGCGCAGAAATTTTCTTGAATTAAAATTCCAGTGAAGCATGTCATTGCTCCACCAATAGCCCCATTGGTTAGTAGAAAATAAATAATAGTCTCCCTTGTAGTTTACGATAACGGGATCCGCTGTTGCACGATGTCTTCCTGATGCTGAGAAATTGGGAATGGGGGTGTAACCGTAATCTATATTGATAGGATTGCAATAGGTGGCCCCCCTTCCCCCCAAAGGGGGGGTTTGGGAAAATGCTCCCCACATTTGTAATAAACATGCAAGTAGCAAAGCAGGTGTTGCTATTCTTTGTTGAATAGAAAGTAGAAATTTGAACGGAGCGTCGCAACGAGGTTTAACCAGAGTTACGAAAGCTGGTAGCACTATTTTCTTCGTAGTTTCTTTGAGATCGACTTCTTTCATCTCACGCAAAGGCGCAGAGGAACGCAAAGATGCAAAGTAGTTTATCCGGATTTTCCTAATAATCCTTTTAATCATACGAATCGTGCCTGCCTGCCGGTAGGCGGGGTTCTAAAGATTTCCTTTTTTCAACTCTTCCACCGCATGGCTGGCAGCCCTTGCCGTAAATGCCATGTACAAAATGGATGGGCTTTGATTACCCGTGCTGGTCATACATGCGCCATCTGTGACAAAAACATT
>Ga0157374_10001323_pt1 | contig 21101 bp, 19 predicted proteins | sample M25metaG_FD_115308 | JGI IMG/M metagenome (GOLD analysis project Ga0157374, IMG submission 115308) | Miscanthus rhizosphere microbial communities from Kellogg Biological Station, Michigan, USA - M2-5 metaG | ecosystem: Host-associated > Plants > Roots > Rhizosphere > Soil | place: USA: Michigan... | reverse complement strand
TATGTCGCATTTACAATATATAAATAGAAAAACTATAAAGCAAATAGAGCACTATAAACTTTAGAATTGTAAGCGATGGCTCGGTATTTTATATGATTTAACAATGTAAAAGTCAATACAAATACATCTTCCTATATTTTCTTTTTTCTATATAGATCATTTGCCAAATGACAAGGAATATTTAAAGTCATCAATGCAATTACTTTGTAAGTTTAATTTCAATTGGCTGTCGTAATGGCAAAAGTAATGGCAAATAAAAAACAGAAAAATATCAGTCTAGTTGATGGTTAAATATTTGGATCAAGTTAATTTTTTTATTATAAATAATTGTTTTCAATAGACAATATAATAAAATATAAAGAAGAATTTGTAATGTGAAGTTGTAATTATGGTATGTTTTCTATAATTATATGAAATTAATTTGAATGGTAATGGCTCTGAACAAATAAATATCAATATTGAAAAAAGAAATGGCGCTCTTGAAGCCTTTGATGAAGAAAAACTTGCCATGGGAGTAAGCCGTTCAGGAACACCATTTATGATGGCAAAAGACATTGCTAAATCTATTCAAAAAAAAATAAAGGAAAATAATAGTAATAACAATACTATCCGCTCTAGTCAAATCAAGGAATTTGTAACAGAAGAACTAAAATCAAGAAATGAAAATGTGATTGCTAAATCTTTTTCTGGTTATAGCAAAAACACTATTACAGAATTATCAGCAAACCATAAATATGATTCAAAGGCTGGTCCAACTCAGAGATCACCAAAAAGAATATGTCAAACAAAAAGACAGCACCAATCAAGAAGAATCAGTCTGGATCATCAAAATAAGCAAATTGCATTAGGATATAGATAATATATTACTACAAAAGATGTAGATAAATATTATAAATTAAAGGTTTTTACATAACTAAATTAGATTATATCTTATAACATTATTTTTGATATTTTATTTAAACAATATTACAGTTTTATAGGCTCTGTAAAGTTAAGGATTTTGAAATATATTTTTTGTAAAATAAATTGCTTTTGTAGATTATTATACAGATAATTTTGGCAAAATAAACTTAAATTTTAACATATAAACCAAATTTTCGATTGACCTGTACTTTCAAAATGTTTTATAGATGAATTTTTTTCTTAACTTTACAGAGCCGTTTTATAAATATAAAAACATCTCATATATTGTATTTAACAAGATTAAAAAAATTAATAAAACCAACATTAATAGCAGAGACATATAAAAAATATTGTATTTTAAAATTAAATCTATTGGCAGATAAAATAAAAGCCTTTTAATCGGATATAATATAATATAAAAAATATATGAGATTAGAGGAAAAGGTAACTATTATTACAGGAGCTAGTGGTGGAATAGGAAGCTTTACTTCAAAAAAGTTACTCGAGGAAGGTAGTAAAGTTGTACTAGTTGGACGAAATAAAGACAAATTAAGAAAAATTCTGGACGAGCTTGATAAAAATTTCAATGATAACAATATATTATCAATAACAGCAGATGTATCTCATGAATCTGAAGTATTAAACGTTGTAGAACAAGCAATATCAGCATTTAATAAAATTGATATTCTTATAAATTGTGCAGCAACAATTAATGATCCCGCATCTTTTCATTTAATGTCAGAAGATTTATGGAATGATCTAATAAATGTAAATTTAAAGGGAACATTTCAACCCATAAAAGCTGTAATTCCAACTATGATAGATCAAAACTCTGGTAATATAATAAATATATCATCATTGTTAGGTATGAGAGCAATACCTAATGTTCCATTTTCAGTTTATGGCGTAACTAAAGCAGGTATCATATCGTTAACAAAAAGCCTAGCTGTAGAATACGGACAATATAATATAAGATGCAATTGTATTGCGCCATCAACTATAAGAAGTCCAATATTAGAACCGTATCTTCAAGATGAAGGCGCTAGGAAGGTATTAGAATCATCATTTCCATTGAAGAGAATAGGTGAACCAGAAGATGTAGCTAATGCCATCTTATATTTATGCTCAGACGAATCTAAATGGATCACCGGGACGGTGATTAATGTTGATGGAGGAAATTCAGCACAATTATAAAATTGATGGATATTAAATTAATTTTAAATATTTTCTTATATTTAGTAATATCATTAATAAATTTGTTAATATGGGATTTGTATATGATAAGAATATTAATCAAGGAAAAAGAGAATTTGAGTAATCATTCAGAATTAAATAAAAAAATAAGATAAAGTGATTATAATTTGGGACTTAATCTAAAACCATTGATTACCTCAAAACCAATAAAGATTTCAGAATTAGATGGCAAAACTTTAGCAGTAGATGCTTTTAATATAATATACCAATTTTTAGCAACTATTAGAGGTCCAACAGGCGAATTATTAACAAATAACCAAGGACAGCCAACCAGTCATTTAAGTGGTCTCTTTTATAGAAACATTAGTTTGATGTGTGAAGGAATTAAATTGGTTTATATTTTTGATGGCCCTGCTAATGATTTAAAAATAAAAGAAATAGAGCGCAGGAAAAAAATAAAATTAGAAGCAACAGAAAAGTATAATCTAGCATTGACAGAGGGCAGGCTGGAAGATGCAAAAAAGTATAGCCAAGGGACTTCTATTATTACATCTAAAATAATTGAAGAGTCTAAAAATATTTTATCGCTTATAGGTATTCCTTATGTTGAAGCACGGTCGGATGGAGAATCAACAGCTGCGTATTTATCAAAAAAAGGCATAGTCTATGCCTGCGTTAGCCAAGATTATGATTCTATTTTATTTGGAGCCAAAAGATTAATTAGGAATTTAACTATCAGTGGAAAGAGAAAAATTCCAAATAGAAATACATACATTGATGTAGAACCCGAATTAATAGAATACGAAGAAGTATTAAAAAAAAATAAAATAACACAAAAACAATTAATAGATTTGGGCATATTAATTGGAACAGATTTTAACATCAACGGTTTTAATGGTATTGGCCCCAAAACTGCATTAAAGTTAATTCAGAAATATGAAAAACTAGAGGATATTGATAAAATAAAAGATGAGCTTTTAAATACACCTTATAACGAAATAAGAGAAATTTTTTTAAATCCTAATGTTACCGAGTTAAAAGATACTGATATTCAATTTAGAGAATTAGACAAAGAGAAAATTATAGATTTCCTTTGCAATGAAAATAGTTTTTCACATGAAAGAGTAAATAACTCGATAGAAAAACTATATAAAATCATTAGCAAAAAGAGTCAATCCCTTGATAAGTGGTTCTAGGTATTTATATATATTACTACTTTTGTTTTTTAATTACTTGAATCTAGATTTTTTAAGTGCACTTTTTTTTTCAGATGTAAATCGCTCTAAATCATAATCATTCATATCTACAAACTTTATACCTTCTGATATTACTGGATTGACTTTTTTTATCAAAGAATATAACTTTTGACAAACACGTCTATAATCAGGATGACCCTGTGGTGTTGTTCTAAGTTCAATTAAATGACATGCTTCACGAAGATTCATTTTCATAAAATATGGGTATCTATAAGCAAAATTAACTACATATTGAGCTTCATCTAGCATTTTTTTTGATATAATATTATATACATCGTTACTAAAGTACATACAGTCCTTGTAATCTTTTTCTATACCTAATCCTAATATCTCCTCTGGAATATCAAATCCATATTTTGTAGACAGTAACTGTCTGCTTATAGTCATAATTCTATGCCTATGAAGATCCCTAAAAGTTCCATAGTTGGTTAACAATTCAAATGAATAATCAATTGATTCAAATGCTCGACCTGGTCTATGACGTCTATTTTGTCTAAATTGAGTATAAAGTCGAATTATTTGATGCCTTTTTTCATCTGAAAGAGAATTTACAGAATTTAATAAAAAAGTCATTGTAGTATCTTTACAATATTGATGTAATATCGACGATGCTAATTTTATTTCAGCATCTTTATTTGGTATAAATGAAAGCAAATTTACAGAATTTGAATTTATAATATTGTTATTGTCATTCTCTTTTGATTGAAATTCTGAATTTAAGAATTGATTTATAGAATCTTTTGTTTTTGTTAAATATTCTCTATAAGCAATACTATATTTATCTTTTGATCGTTTGATGAATGGTTGGATATATTTTTCTAATTCTTCGAATAAATTATTTCCTAAATCTTGAAGTTCATATAGACATGAGGAAAACATATTAAATAATAAATATTCAAATGCTCTTCCATTGCCGGTTATTGCTACATTTGTAAGGGTTGATGATGGAAGTAAATTTCTTAATATATCTAAAGTTTTGGCTTTTATCGTCGATAAATAAATTTTTTTAGCATTTTCTATATCAATAGAGCTTTTTAAAGAATTAAAAGTACTTTCATTTTGAATATCAGAATTATAAAAATAAAGGTCATCTATTGATATTTTTTCTTTAAGATAATTTTGCATTGGAATAATATTTTTTGAATAAATTTCAAATGCAAGATTACATGACTGTATAAAATTATCAGCATAAGAAGAAGTCATAATTTTTTTGTCTCTATAATATTTATAATTTCCATTAATTTTTTTATCAAAAGCAACATATCGTGAAGATTTTTCTAAAAAGGAAAATCCAATTCTATGATCTTCTAGTTTTTGAGCAGCTATATTGGAAACCCACTCTAAAGCACATTGTACAGTACCAAGTTCAGCTACAGAGTCATCACCATAGTCCAATAAAACTTTATTATAAAATTCAAAGCCCCTATTAGGATTGGGTAAAAATTCATCAATAAAAACGCGTCGCATTGTTTTATCAGTTCTAGAATATCTCGACATCAATGCACCACGATCTACTTGATTAGGAGTAATAATTACAAATACCGATTTATCTACGTTAGAAAAATGTGATTCCAGTTTTAATTTTTCCTCAGAATTAAAATTTTCTTGGTATATATTTTCAATAAGCTTTTCATTATTTGACAAATATTTATTAGTTTTAAAATATCACATTGTTATTTATTTTATTTGGTCTTAATATAAAAAAAGACAATTGAATTAGGGTTTTATATTAAATTTCTTATTATTCTGGCTATTCTTTTTTGTCATTATCTATATTTAGCTGAATAACATAATATGCTCTATGTTTAAAATCAGAAATGATAAAAAAAATTAATCATAGAATTTAATATTTTATAATTTTATTACTTAATAAAAAACACTATCATTTTCTTATTCCAAATAAATGTTAGTTAAACAATTATTAGGAGATGATTAATTTTTTTTCACACTATGTTCATTATACTAAATTATAAATGAAAATCATGAGCGAATTGAAGCTCGAATTTGTAGGTAAAAAAGTTAAAGACATGTATGGTACATACATTGGTAAAGTTATAGGAATAATAACGGATATTGATGGATCTATAGAATCAGTTAGTGTTGATTGTGGTTCTACTGGTATTAAAAATTTACCATATGAACAGCTTTTGGTTCAAGGAGATTATGTCATTTTTATTCCAAGATGGAGACTTGATGCTCAAAAACTTTTACGGGAAAAATCTATGGCTTTAAAAAGAATAAAAGCATTACAAGGAATTGTCGCTGAAAATGATAATATGAAAGATGATGCTGAGTTTGCATATTTAAAGTATGAAAAAAGGCTTGATAAATTGGGTCAAACTACAAAAGAAATAACTGAAAGATTGCATCAGCGTTTATCAGAATTAGAAATAGAATCAAAAAGAATAAAATCGGTGCTGTTTGATGCAAAACTCCAATATAAAAGCAATGAGATAACCGAGGAAATATATCAACAAATTAGCTTAAATACAAACGAATTATTAGATCATATTAGCCTAGAGAAAACTGAAATTAAGAACATAATGAATAAGTTATCTCAACAAACATTAGAGAATACCGTTACTGCTGCTACTGGTGTTTCTTCATCTTCTACTTTATCAGCTGGCGAAGCTCATGAGAGTTCAATAAGCATTCAACAAGATCAATATAACGAAACAGTATTAGGAACCAATCAAATACCATCTAATTCTTCACAGGAATTGGAAAATGATAATAATAACAATAATCATGAAATAGAAGTTGAAAAAGAAAATGAAGATTCAATTCCAGTGATTTCTGCTTCTGCTTCTTCTGTAGATCCTGATACAGATAATGATAATATTATCGCTTCTGCTTCTTCTACTACTACCATCGGTGAAAGTGCACAGACCGAAGTTAATCCGGCATTTACATCATCTTCATCAACATCAACAACAGCTGTCAGTCAATAACATAGTGATAATATTGTCTCAATTTATTTTGATTGTTTTTAATAAAAATTGTAAAAGGCATTAATATTTGATAAAATAGGTATATAATTTTAAAAAGTAATAAAAAAAATTTTTGATAAATATTTTTTATTGTTTTTGCGGGTTTAAAAGTTCACCGATCTCATTGTGCATTTTCAAAAAGTTTAATCCTTTTTCTGTTGTTTTATATGTTTGTGAACCTTCAACATATTCAATTAAAGTATTTTCTATTAATACAGATAAATATTCTCTTAATTGTGCATAACTTAAAAATGCTTTATACATAATTTTTGTCTTGGTGGCGCCTCCATTTGCTGCATCAAGGATCATTGCTACAATTTCCGTCCTGCTCCTATATTTCATATTTATTTTCAGTCTTATTCTTTATTTTAATTTATTGTTACAATTTAGTATAAGATTTATTAATATTTTTTACTATAGACATTTTAAAAGCATTTAAGTAAACAATATTCTTTTGAATTCTATGGTTAATAGTTTAAATTCAGAAAATAAAATTATTTCACTTGAAGGAAATAGAATTAAAAAAATTAAATCTGAAGCATCTAGTAACTCTGAACAATTTTGGGCAGAATGTGCAAAAAATTTAATCTGGTTTAAACAATGGGAGAAAATATTAGATTGGAATCCACCCTTTTCAAAGTGGTTTCATGGAGGAAAATTAAATGCAGCGTATAATTGTCTTGATAAACATCTAAAATCAGATACTAAAAACAAAGCCGCCATTATTTGGGAAGGAGAGAATGGAGAATCTATTACTTTAACATACAATCAGATGTATTATAAAGTAAATCAATTAGCTAATGCCTTAAAAAAAATTGGAATTAAAAAGGGAGATCGTATCACCATCTATCTTCCAATGATACCTGAACTGCCAATCTCAATGCTTGCTTGTGCACGTATAGGAGCAATTCATTCGGTAATATTTTCAGGATTCAGTTCACAAGCTATTGCTGACAGAGCAAACGATTCTAAATCTAGATTAATAATTACAGCAGATGGAGGTTATAGAAGAGGAAAAATTATTCCATTGAAAAAGATAGTGGATGAGGCAGTAGAGAAAATTTCTTCTATTGAAAAAGTGATTGTAGTTAAAAGAATAAATAAAGAGATAACAATGAGAGAAAAAGATTTTTGGTTTGATGAATTAATTGAGAAAGAATCTACTTATTGTGAATCAGAGTGGATGGAAAGTTCTGATCCATTATTTATACTATATACATCTGGAACAACAGGAAAACCAAAAGGAGTTGTTCATGGAACTGGAGGTTATCTAACCCATTTATATAATTCAGCTAAATGGGTTTTTAATTTTACACCAACAGATATATTTTTCTGTTCAGCCGATATAGGATGGGTAACTGGGCATAGCTACATAGTATATGCACCATTGATGCACGGTATAACAGAGATAATGTATGAAGGGGCACCAGATTTTCCTGATCAGGGCAGATATTGGAAGATAATAGAAAAACATGGTGCAACAATTCTTTATACAACACCTACTGCACTAAGGGCATATATGAGATATGGAGATAAGATTCCTAATTCATATAATTTATCTTCTTTACGATTGCTAGGGACAGTGGGAGAGCCTATAAATCCAGAGGTTTGGATGTGGTATTTTAAAACTATTGGAAAGCAAAATTGCCCTATTATCGATACTTGGTGGCAAACAGAAACAGGAGGAATAATGATCAGTATGTGTACTGGTATAGAAAATATCAAAATGAAACCTGGGTCTGCAACCTTTCCATTACCAGGTATCGAGATAGAAATAGTAGATGACAATGGGGGAAAAATGGAGAGGGGAAAAAAAGGATTTCTCATTATTAAAAAACCATGGCCAGGAATGTTGATATCATTATGGAATGATGAGGATAGATATAAAAAGACTTATTGGGAAAAAATACCAAACAGATATTATTATTTTGCAGGCGATTTTGCTTTTGAGGACGATGATAATTATATTTGGATTTTAGGTAGATCTGATGATATTTTAAAAGTTTCAGGACATAGATTAGGAACAATAGAATTAGAAAGTGCATTTATATCTCATCAATCAGTTGGTGAAGCTGCTGTAACTAGCAAATTTGATGATATAAAAGGAGAATCAATAATAGCATTTCTAGTACTTAGATCAGGAGTAATTGCTCATGAACAATTAAATAAAGAAATGAATGAACATATAAGAAATACTCTAGGACCTATTGCTACTGCAGAAAAGATCTATTTTGTTAATAAGCTGCCTAAAACAAGAAGTGGCAAAATAATGAGGAGGCTTTTGAAATCAATTGTAAATAAAGAAATTATAGGGGATATAACTACTTTAGAAGATGAGGCTTCAATAGAAGAGATAATTCATGAAATGAATGAAATAAACAAATATATTAATAAATAGACCTTGCTTTTATTATTTTACTTTCTTTTTTGAATAATAATTTAAAGTATCTCTAGTTTGGATTTGTTAGTTATATCATTATTTTGAATAAATCCAGAAGATGCTGCAAAAATAAATTTTGCAGGTTCTATATTTTTATATGAACATGTTGATTGATCTAGGATGTTACTACAAGGCTGTGCATTTTTCACACTATAAACTAGATTTCCGCTTTGATCAAACCATAGTAAATCTAATGGATATCTAATATTTATCAACCACATAGAGTATAGGTCAGATTTGTCGTAAATCAATAACAATCCAGAATCGGGTTTTAACTTTTCATCTCTGAACATTAACCATCTTTGTCTATCAATATTTGAATCAGCTATCTCAACCTTCATAATTTTATTATCAATTTTTATTGTTCTTATTGGGAAATTTAAGTTTCCATTTTTAATATCAGTTGGAAAAAAAATTATTCCTAATACTCCAATTATTACAGAAAAAATAATCATAGGAATAAGAATAGTTGTTTTTTTTACCATAATTTAATCATACATAAAGAGATATAATACATATTATAATGGATTTTATTAAAAAGGATAATTTAAAAATGAAAAATGAAAAATGATGTAGCTAAGCAGAGATATTATATTTGAGATTCTCCACATGCAGGGCACAGTTTAGAGGATTTAGACATCTTTGAACCACATTCAATACAATATCTATTTTCAGGTTTGCTCATTTTAATAATAAATATCAATATATCTAATATATTATTTACATTAAAATAAATAACATTAATCAAGATTTAAACTCCAAATAGGTTTGCCTTGTGTTTTGATCTATAACCATCACAGATAAATCACTAAATTTTTTATTTTCTACCAAATCCATTTTTCCTCTAAATACAGTCTCTTTTTCTTCGTTAGTTAAATTTTCAAAAATCCAAACATTAATCTTTGAAGTATCTATTTCATTTTCTTTTAAAAATAATGATATTTCAGAAGGCATAAAATTCTTAGAAGGATTGGATGGCCAGGGTCGTGGAACTAATATTATGCTCTTTTTGTCTACTACTGCTTTGACCAAGTCTAATTTTTTTTCTTCAATATCACCAGTCACGTGAAATGTTATAATTGTTGCTTTATCTAATGGTATCATAGATTTTGAAGAAGCAACTTGTATTGAACTAATACCAGGAATTAATTCCACATTATCTTCTCCAAATATTTCTAACAATCTATCAACTACTTCAGATTCTGAAAAATTTACATCTCCAGTAAAAGGGACAATACATTGATCATTATCTTTCATTAAGTCATTAAAAACATGTAAATATATCTCCTCCTGATTTTTCATTGTTACTTCAAAAACTTGCTGTATTGATCTATCAATCAGATGAGAAATTGTAGATAAAGTATATCGATAACCTATAATAAAATTAGAATTTTTAATCACCTCTTTAGTATATTCCGTGATATATTTTTTTGAGCCAGGGCCTACACCTATAACAAATAGTTTTTTTTTAGTCAAACCCAGGTTAATTTAAAATTTTAATCGATATTTAAATCTCTAATATAGAGGCTTTAAAGTAGGTTTAGAATTAATTAAATTTAAGTATAAACGATAATTTTATAATAATAAAAAAATAAAAATAAAAATAAAAGGATGAAGACTTAGCCTTCTTCCCAGCCTTTTGTAAATATAGCGTGTTTCTTTAATGGAATAGGTTGTCCTGGTGTATAATCCATTGGTCTCATCCAGAAAATTGCTTTTGTTGGACAAACACCAATACAAGCACCATCGGAAATACATCGTTCTGGATAGAAAACAAAGGCTTTACCTCTTTTCCAACCTTCAACTGGTTTTACTCTTAATACATCAGGACCAAGAGCTGTACAAATTTCTACACATAAAGCACACCCTATACAATGTTGTTCACTAATATCTGGAAGTATTGCAACTGGCATCTAATTCACTAGAGGTAATTTTTCATTAAAACTATTTAAACACTATGGCGTTTTATAACAATGATATAAAATATTAGAATGCCCTTTTTGGCATATGTATTATCATATTCCATTCAATTAATGCTCCAATAAATAGCATAATACCAACCAATCCAATTTCTATAATTAAATATAATATAGATTTTTTTGATATTTTCTTTTTTAAAATTTCATAAAGAAAAATACCTCCCCTAGAAATGGCCAAACCATATGATATCAATTCTAATATCCCAAATGGTGTGAGAAATATTATTAAAGGATTAGGATAGCTAACATTTGATAAAGTCACTATTGAATTAAAAATTAATCCTGTAGAAAATGCAGAAAAGCTTCCTATAGCAATACCCAAAATAGGGATAAACATAACTAAGGCTATTTTAAAATTATTAAAAAATATACCCAGCTCATTAGTTCCACGAATTTGATTTATAAAATTTTTTGATAATTCTTTAGATATAGAATTATCGATTTTAATTATATATCCAAATTGGAATAAACCTAGGAAAAATAACATAGCAATAAATAAAAGCAGTAATCTATGTTTAAATTTCAATAACATTTAAACATAATAATTTTATATAGATATAAAAATTTGTCATTATAAAGATTTAAAAAATATCTTTTATTTTAAAAGTACAAGTGGTAGTGACGACAGGCAAGAATAATAATAATTTATCCAAAATAATTTCCTTTGTAACTAGTAAAGGTTTTCAAATTCATCCTGATGCATTAACATTAATAGAAAAAATACAAGACAATTATTTTCAAGTTATAGATGAGATTCTTTTAGATAAAAAAAAGAAAAAAGAAAAATCAATAGTTATAAGAACAGAAGATATAAAGAGTTTTGTTAAAATTCCAAATTATAAATCCTCTACTGAAGATAAAAATAATAATCAGATAATTATATCTGAAACAAAAATTTCACCATCATCATCTTTTCCATCTTCAACCATGATAAAATACGATAATATCAATATTGAAGAAAATAATGATGCAATGGAAGATGAAATTCTTTTTTCAATTAAAAAAAATAGTTTGAATAAATATAAAGAAAAAATAGATGAAAATTTTAAAATTGTATATGATACTAATGATAAAATAAACAGTTCAGAAGGAGTAGAAGGGTATACATCACTATTTAGAAGTAGATATGAAAAATCATTAAGAATACTCTCTTTAAGACAAGATAGTAAAAGGGTAAAAAAGATTGAAACAATTAAGCAACTTTTTAATCAATCAAACATAAACTATAAGTCATTATCTAAAGAAGAAGCCAATAATTCTGTAGTTATAGCTGCAGGCTTGGTAATGGAGAAAGATATAAAAAATAATAACTATGACATAACTATTGATGATCAAACAGGATTATTGACAGCTACTACCTTTGATGAGGATTTAAAAAAACAGATTTCCATGTTGGCTGTAGATCAGATGGTCATGATAGAATTTGAAATTAATTCAAAAAGGAGAAAAAATACAATCAAGAATCTTTTTTCTTTAGATGTTCCTGATAGAATTCCAAATAGATCAAAAACTGAAGTATTTAGTATTTTAATATCTGATTTGCATATTGGAAGTAAATTTTTTATGGAAAAAGAATTTCAAAGTTTTTTAGAATGGCTAAATGGAAATGATAGAGACAGTAAAGATATTATTTCTAAAATTAAATATATTTGTATTTGCGGCGACTTGATAGATGGCATAGGAATATTTCCAAATCAAGATAGAGAACTATTAGAAAAAGATTCTTTCTCTCAAATGGATCATGCAATAAATATTTTATCGAAAATACCAAAACATATGAAAGTTTTCTTAATTCCAGGGAATCACGATTTAGGTAGAAGGGCATTGCCTCAGCCAGCCATACCAAAAAAATATGCAGAGAAGATATATTCTCTAAATAATATTACTATGTTAGGAAATCCTTGCATGATTAATATGGAAGGAATAAAAATACTAATGTTTCATGGCCAAAGTCTAGATGATGTAATTGCATCTATTCCAGGTCTTAGTTATTCTAAGCCAGCAGAAGCTATGAAAATATTATTAAAGTCAAGACATTTGTCGCCAATATATGGTCAAAGGACACCCATTGCTCCAGAAAAAGAAGATATGATGGTAATAGAAGAGGTTCCTGATATTTTACATTCAGGTCATGTACATGTGATAGATGTGGATAGCTATAAGGGAACGCTACTTGTAAATTCTGGAGCTTGGCAGTCCCAAACTCCATTTCAACAAACTATGGGTATAACACCTACTCCAGGAATAGCAATAGCAATTAATTTATCTAATCTAAAACCTTTTAAAATTGATTTTAATAATTGAAAGTTATATAAAATCAAGGAGTGTTGGTTGATTTTCCTTTGATTTAAATATAAAATTCAATTCGACAATTAGTGATTCAATCCTGCTTTTTAAATAACCTGTAACCTTAAAGTTATTACAAAGATCTTCGGCTAAAGCAATATATTTTTCTACAGATCCCCGTGTGACTGTTTGAAGTAAAGTATTTCCACAACTTGCACATTTACCTAGTAAAGGAATTCTTCGATATTTTTCACCACACTTGTTGCATCTAAATGACTGCGAAGAATAAGAGCGCATATTGCCCATGATATCAGGTATTATATGAGTAGTTAATACCATTGACATAACTTCATCTGTATCTACAGAATTTATTAAATTAGCAGTAGAAATCTGCATTTCTAATTTCTCTTTCATAGTATTAAGGGTAGAATATGCACTGCGATTAATATTTGAGATGAGGATATTACTATGGTGTGTATATCCATAATCATAAAATTGTTTATCTTCACCTATCCTATTTTTCAATATTTCAATTAGATTAGAAGTATCAGATGCTTTAACTCCTTGCCATGTATATTTATAAAATTCAAGTGAGTATTTCTTATCTATATCTACATTATGAGCTTGTCTTTGTACTTCATGTGGTAATACAATTGGTTGAATAAGCAGGGGAGCATCCATTAATCCACCAATTTTTTCAGGTAAAAAAGAATATGAAAAATTTAAAAATGCATCAGTTAATAACATAATAGAATCCGCATCACCATCACAATCTCTTCTTTTAGCTGAATGCCATATAGGAGAACCTAAGCATACCTGTGAATCGGTAAATCCTATTATTCGTCCCACAATACCAACAGAGGTATGAGGAGCTAAGCCAACTATCAAATGTCCAATTAAATCATCAATAGAATAGGCATTATAAATTGGAGGCAAGTTATATATTGTTACTAGTTCTTCATCAATAAATTTAGCAATTCTTAATAAGTGCTTTGCAGATTCCAAAGGAATGATAACATCTTGATTGAAGAGCTCTATTACTTGATCATTAGAATTTATTTCATTGTTTTGATTATCTACTACATATCCTAATTTATGCAATTTAGAAATTGCTGTATTAATAAATGAAGGCATAAAATGAGTAAGAGGCTCATTTGTAGCATCAAACCTTATTGTACCATCTTTAAATACCGATAATCCATATTTTTGTCTAAGTATACCTTTTTCAATTGGTTCTGCTTCTTTATCTTTACCCATTAAAGATTTTACTCCTTTTAGAGGAGAATTTATTTTAAAACCTAATTTTAATTCAGCTTTTTCAAGTATAGATTTAAGAGGAAATTGAATTGGAGAAAATGTTCTATATTCATTACCACATTTAATACATTTCTTCTTTTTGTTATCACTATTAATTGTATCAAAAGATAGATCTAAGGATTCTACTTTACATACCTTACAGATAATCTTTATAGGTGTAGATGTATTACAATATATACATTTAGTACCTAAAGAAGGAATGTTACACTTATTGCAAAATCTATTTGATTTTTCAGAATAAAATGAAATTGAATTTGATGCTTTTAAGATATCTCTCATAGGACCACCCTTGTTTCCTACAGGAAACAAAACATGAATTGGGGGTTTCATTTTACGTTCTGCTGCTTTTTCTGGTCTTCCTACTCTTACAGAGATGGAGGAAGAAAATTTTGAACGTATTTTTATATCAGAAATTAAATTAATTAATTGTATAACGGTATATTTGTCAGTATTATTTTCAATTATATTATTAATCTTATGTTGATGCTCAAAGATAAAATTACCTTTTTTTAATAAATTGAAAAGTTCTGCTGTAGATATATTTTCATTAAGATCATTATAATGTAAATGATTTACTTGGTAAGTTTCAGGAATGCATACGTAAATCAAACTTATAGCCTGTGAACGATCAAGTAAGTTAATTGTTTGCTCTGTATTATTAATACTGTGGAAAATACCGAGTTTTTCAAAGATAGTTTTTAATTCATAATTATATGGAAGCTCTATTGTAGATTTGACACAGTTATTATCAATTGTATTTAATAATGTGTTTCTAATGAAAAGAAACTCGTTTATAGTAATTGTTTCCCAATAAAACAAATATTTTGGATGCAAAGGAATATCAAACTGGATAGATATTTTTAATGCTTCTTCAATTGAAGGAAAGATTGTATGAGGATTCATATAAAAATCAACTAAATCATGATACTTGATATTATCAAACTCTCTAATTTCTTTTATCTTTTCAAATAATTCTAAAGCCCAGATTTCTTCAACATAACTTGCAGGTAATAGTTGTGCATTATTTTCTAAAAAGTCGCCATAACTGATTAATATATCGCCAAGATATAATATCTTTTCAATTTGATTTTTTAAATCATGTGCTTGTTCTTTATTATTTATCTGTAAAACAGTCCCATCATTTAGTTTTACAATAGGAGGTTCAATAGTATCTATTAAAGCAATAGTTGAAGCCTTACCTGGAACATCCATTTTTATTTGAGTACCAACAACAATAGCATTATCTAACAATATAGGAATAGTACTATGAATTCCTATGGTAGCAAATCCAGTATTAAAACATCGTCCATAACGTAATCTAAATCCTCCAATGTTTTTACTCATTGATAAAACGGGTCTACCTGTAATTACTTCAGACATTCTATGGCTCACAGTATCATCATCTCCAGTTTTAATTGCGCCCTTTACTTTTCCAAGCCAATCCCAGCCTTCCAAGTTTAGTGTTTCTACCAATTTTAAGAGTTTTTTATTTCTTCCGATTAATCCATCATTCATAACTCTAAGAGCTCCACCTCTTACTCTATTGGTTTGAATTCTTTTTAGTCCTCTATGAATTACTAATTCAACCGGATCAGTATCTACACCATCTAATTCAACTGGTAAATTTGATATGCAATTATGAATATCTTCATCTAAAATTTTAAATTGAAAATTGCCTACTTCTCTTTCATATAATCTTAATTCTTCAATGAACCGACCAGTTTCATCATCAAATGAATTAGCTTGATATTTATCAAGTCCTGTAACTTTTCTGACTTGATCTGCAATAAGCATAGTAAGAGCGGCTTCTGTCCCACCAGCTGATCTTATAGGACCAGCAAATGAGATAGAAAGGTATTTTGAACCATCCTTATTTTCTTTGATTTGAACATCTGATATTCCTTGAAGAGGAGCTACTGTAACTCCTTCTGTCACTACAGCTAAGCTAACTCTTACAGCATTTTCTAATCGAGTTTTAAGATCTCCACTTCCATATTCTCCTACTGCAATTTCTTCAGCAATTTTTAAAGCTGCCTTTTCCTTAGAAGTATGTTTTAAAAGAGACCTTAATCTGTCAGAAATATCTATATTATGCATTTTTGCTACTCTATCAGAAAGATCATACGCTATTTTTGATTCTATTGTAGTAGTAACATCATAGCCTTTTTGTCTTGCTTTTTGAATTATTGTATAGAACTCATTAACTTGATTCAAAATATTAATTTGATAATCGGCATAATATTGTGGAATTGATATGTCTTTTAATCTAATTTTAGCTTCATCAATTAAATTCATGTCCTAAAGTAAATTTATGCTCTTATAGCAGAAATAATACTGGAAAATTTCTTTTCCCAATTAGGATCCTGCTCAATTAATGTTCCAATAACTAATATATCCGCTCCAGCATCCGCTAGCTCCTTTGCAACATTAGAATCTTTTATACCGCCACCTACAATTAATAAACCATCAAAATATTTTCTTACACTTGAAACCATTTTTGGAGATATATTTTTATGAGCGCCAGAACCAGCTTCCAAATACACAAACCTCATGCCTAAATATTGTGCAGCAAGAGAGTACATAACTGCAATTTTATTTTTTTCAAAAGGTATACCTTTTGCACGTCCTACAAACCATGCTGTAGTATTTTCACCAATTATTATATATCCTGTTGGTAAAGGTTCTATATTATATTTTTTTACTAATATTGCTCCTAGAGCTTGTGCTCCCGAAATAAAATATGGATCTTCTGAATTTAATAAAGAAGTAAATAAAATTGCATCAGCATTAGGAGAAACACCTGTAACATTTCCAGGAAATAAAATAATTGGAATGGATATCAAAGACTTTATAGATAAAATTAATTTATCCAAATCTAATTGATCTATAGCCGATGATCCACCCACTAAAATAGCGGATGCACCAAGTAATTCAACTCGCTTTGCTACATGTGTTACCTCATTGATATTTTCAGAATCTAATAATGCAAAGCAAATCCTTTTATGTTTTTTAAGTTCATCATGGATATAGTTTTCTACCGTCCTCAATTTTACAATCAGCTTATATCAATTTTTTAATTTATTGATTATGCTATTTAAAAAAATTATAAAAAATATATAGATAAAAGCTATACAAATTTGTATAGTAAATGGATAGTAATAGTATTGAAAAAAATTCATTATTCATGAATATTATTGAAAATTCTTCGTTAACTAAAAGACAAATACAAATAATTTACAATATCAACAATAAACAAAAAAAACCTCTAAATATTACTTCAGGTGCTTTCTATCGAGAAAAAAGACAATGTAAAAATAAAATAAAGAAAATTTATTTTTCCATTATTATTTTAATATTAATGGATATTTTAAAAGATGAGCATATCCATACGCTTATTTCAATTGCCGATAAAATATTACAATTAGTGAATAATAAAGAACATCACGATAATAATGTTATTCCTGTGATGAAAATCATTGAAGAGTTAATAAATAAAATGTTATTGTAACATAACATCATGACTTAATTCTTATTTCTAAGATAGCATAATCACATTCATAAAAGTTATATCACACTATATCAATATTAAATTGTGAATATTGATATTATATCACCATTTTTATTTGATATAATAATTCCTTTTAGCTTGAGTTTAATCATTACTTTTGCAATAATAAAAAACTATAATAAAAAACGCAATAAAGAAATAATTAAGCATAATTTAGACATTAGAATGTTACAATTAGAAGAGCAATTAAAAGAACAAAAAGAAATGAGCAATTTATTAATGAAACAAATAGAAATTATATTATCAAGAACAAGTCATGCTAATACAATATTAGATAATACTAATAATTTAATAAATACTTTGAATCAAACGATACTAAATAAAAACATATCACATCTTCATGATGTATTAGTAGACCAACATCATGTAAGCAGCAAATCTAATATCATGCAATCACAAATACAAACCAACAATGGTTATTTATCACAATCTCAGAAAGAAGATTATGATAATAATCGTCACAATAGTACTGTGGAATATATTCTAAAAAAAATAGAAAATAATTCATTATCTACTAGAGAAATACAAAAAATTATTGGCAGAAGCAGAGAACATACATCAAGACTTATGAAAAAACTCTATGATAATAGATTTGTAGAGAGAAATATAAATTCAAAACCATTCAAATATACTATTACAGACGAAGGTCGTAAACTGTTGATAAAACATTCTGCTTCAAAAAATTATCATCATGTTGATGTTCAGAAGAATATTGAGAATCTATCAGATGAGATGTCGGCGATGACGAAGTAGAAGTGACATCTTGCGAAATTAAATCAGAACCTAGGTCTTTATTAATTCTTATTAATTTATATATCCATTCTTTTCCTCTTTTAGTTCTAGTTAATTTATTTTTATCATAATATCTTGATAAGTATGTTGATATCAAACTGAGTTGTAGTTGTTCACCATAATTACTCTCATAAGATTCAGCAACATTTGAAGAAGTAAAAGAGCTGAAAGCAAAATTATTTTGAATAAGAGTCCAAACTCTTGATTCGATAGAATTCAAAGATGGATTATTTTTATTGTTTATATTTTTTATTGTACTATTATCTTGACCATGATCAGTTTTAATAAAAGTATTACTTTCATCTTTTGATATATTTAATGATTCTACTAAATTGAGAACCTTTTGGATTTTATCTTTTGATAGATTGCCTTCTAAAGATAAATTATATCTTCCACCTTCATCATCTTCTAATTCTATTTTTATTTTCTTCTTTCCAGTAGACAATCTATCACCTATGTTAACATTGATAATGTTAGTGAACTTAACATTAGTGAGTTAAATTTGATAACTATTAGCTAAGTTTTTTTTAGCTAAAACATGAAGAAAAAGTCATCTTTAAAAAATATTAATGTTAATATCTTTCTTAAAAATGATAGAACAGATGCTCCAGTGGAAATAAAGGGGTTAATTCACGTTTCTTAACTTTGTGAAAATAAAAAAATATGCTCCAGTGGAAATAAAGGGGTTAATTCACGTTTCTTTACAATCTTTTTTTATCAGTTAAGCACATTGTTAAATACAAAATAACATCCCCAGACCCCTAAATTTCTCTTGCAATCAATTAATTATTTAATATTAAAGATGAATATTAATATTAATACACTTTGTATATAATATTTGATTATGTGGTTTAAAATCAAATGTTAATATCAGTTAACATAAATAACATGTTATTATCTTTTAGCACTCGAATAGAAAATAAGGGGTGTCTGTGTTAACATTTCAAAAAAGGTTTTTGGGAGATAGTGATAATGGACTCGGATTATTTGGATAATATCTTTGAAAAAGCAGTATTTGGAATTAATTTAATCAAAAACAGAAAAACTTTAACAATAGATTATGTTCCTGAAAAGCTTCCATTTAGAGATGAAGAATCAAAAACTATTGCTCAAGTACTGTCAGTTATTTTGAAAAATGGAAAACCATCAAATCTTTTAGTATTTGGTAAACCTGGAACTGGTAAAACTGCTGTTGTAAAAAATGTAATTAATAGATTGAAAAAAAAAACAATAGAACATGGAATTGAAATAACAGTTACTATAGTTAATGCAAAGACTGCAAATACATCCTATAAGGTTTTATATGATATTGCTGAGGATATGGGAATAAATAAAATTGATAAAAAATTAAAAGTTCATTTTACCGGATTATCTATGGGGGAGGCAACAGTTAGGATATTGGAATATATAAAAAAAAAGAATCTTCATGTTATTTTAGTCATTGATGAAATTGATTCTTTGGTAAGTAGAAATGGTGATGATATACTTTATAGTTTTACTAGAGCAAATGAACGTTTATTGGAAAATGGATTTATTTCTCTAATTGGAATATCTAATAGTTTAACCTTTAAAGATAAACTTGATCCTAGGGTAAGAAGCAGCCTTAGTGAAGAGGAATTGATATTCAATCCATATACAGTACTTCAATTAAGAGAAATACTAAATGAACGTTCACAACTTGCTTTCAATGAAGGATCTATATCTCAATCTTCTATTAATTTATGTGCTGCTGTAGCCGGAAAAGAAAATGGTGATGCTAGGAAAGCAATAGATCTTTTAAGAGTAGCTGCAGAAATAGCTGAAAGAGAACGTGCTAAAATAGTTATTGAAAAACATATTAGAGAAGCACAAGAAAAAATAGAAAAAGACACTAATTATGAGGTAATAAAAAATTCAACAACTCATACCAAATTAGTAGTTCTTTCAATATTAAAATCTCAAACTGGTATGACAGGAGACGTTTATGATATTTATACTTCCCTTTGCAAAATAATAGAACAGGAAATATTAACTCAAAGAAGAATTACTCAAATAGTAAGTGAATTAGATCAATTAGGATTAATTACTTCAAATGTAGTGAGCCATGGAAGATATGGACGTTCGCAAATAATAAAAATTGCAGTTTCTACTAATACAATAATAGATGCATTAAAAGATGATCCTTATTTATCTACATTATTATAATTAACAATTTATTTATTTCCTCAAATGGTATGATCAATTGTTCTGATCGATAGATATGATCGAAAGAAATGATCGAAAGAACAGCTTTTTATATATACTTGATCTACAATGTTCTATTTGATAATAATGAAATATAGAAGTAGAACAGAAATAACTGTATTAATTCTAGAAGCAGCAAATGGAGGAGCCACC
>Ga0157374_10001322_pt1 | contig 21102 bp, 17 predicted proteins | sample M25metaG_FD_115308 | JGI IMG/M metagenome (GOLD analysis project Ga0157374, IMG submission 115308) | Miscanthus rhizosphere microbial communities from Kellogg Biological Station, Michigan, USA - M2-5 metaG | ecosystem: Host-associated > Plants > Roots > Rhizosphere > Soil | place: USA: Michigan... | reverse complement strand
TTTCCCGGACAATGTCACTGGCAACCTCTGTTTTTGATTTCAATGGAAAGTCTTTTTGGGAAAAATCATTTTTGATGATAGTGATTTTGTTAGTATCGAACCCAAACGTGGCATTCGAATCGTTCATTGAATTGAGGATCACCATATCAAAATTCTTTTTAGCAAGCTTACCAACAGCATGCGTCAATTCATCATTGGTCTCTAGCGCAAATCCAACTGAAATTTGCCGGTCAGTTTTGATCTTACCAAATTCATAAGCAATGTCAATATTCTTTACCATCCTGATGGTAAATGATGACTCATCCTTTTTGATCTTCTGATCGGCTATCTTATCCGGCCGGTAATCTGCAACTGCAGCCGCAAAAACCGCTATGTCTACTTCTTCAAAAAAATGGCAACACGCCAGGTACATTTCATTTGCTGACTTAATTTTCACGATCCGGAGGTTGGGATGTTCCAACACTGAACCGACCGGGCCTGATACCAGGAACACCTGTGCTCCTTCTTTAAGGAATTGCTCAGCGATTGCATAACCCATCTTGCCGGATGAATGATTGCTAATATAACGAACCGGATCTATAGCCTCCTGGGTTGGCCCGGCGGTGATCAACACCTTCTTTCCTGCAAGTTTTGATGAACGCATTGGTTTACTTTTAAACAAATATATACGTCGCCCGCGGAGTCAACTGTCAGTTGGCCAACAGTTCCTAGTAATTCATCATTGCAATAAATAATGTCGCTTGACTTCTGTGGCTTGATGAAAATGATATAGCGATTTTTATCTTGCTTTTCTAATTCGCTTAGCATAAGTTGTAGACAAATCCATTCCCTGATGCATCGATGCGGCTAATGACAGCCGCGAAAGAACTTCGATTGCCATGAAACCTGTATTCGCTTGGCATAAGTTTACTAAGTTTTCTTTACACTGTTCTCATGCATTATTATATACCTTAATGACCGGTTCACGAAGGGCCGCTGCCTGTTCGCTGGAATAAAAGTATATGATATCGGCAATTTGTTCTGTTTTTACCCAGGCATTAAAATCAGCATTGGGCATAGCCTTCCGGTTCGATGAGGTGTCAATTGTACTTGGAATTACAACGCTCGTCACTATATCTTTTCCGGCTGCTTCATCGTTCAATATATCAGCCAATCTGAACAAAAGTGATTTGGCTAATCCATACGCTACCATGCCTTTTCCATTCCTGGCATCAAGACCGGGTCGGGAGCCAATAATAAAAAGGCGACCCTGGCTTTGCCTTTTCATCTGCACAAAAGCGGGGCGCGCTATATTGTACGCTGTTTCGAAATTTAATTTGTATTGCCTATTGATATCACTTGTTTTTGTTTCCGCGATATTTCCTGCGGCAAATCCCCCCACCGTAAGGATCGCCACGTCAATCCTTCCATACTTAGATATGACTGTATCGACAAATTCTTGCGAGTCGTCCTCATTCAAAAGATCGACAACTACCCTTTCAAAGGAGCTGGCAGGGAAATTTATATTCATAGGATCACCTGATACTACAGTGCCAATCACAAAATATCCTCCTTCAATAAACTTTTTGATCGCAGCCTGCCCTAAATTTCCCGAAGCCCCTGTTATGATAGCAATTTTCATGCATACAATTTTTGAATTACTGCCAGCTGAATTTTCCGCCTGTATTCACTCTTATTTTATATAAACTTGAATGAGCGGTGAGATATAAGGTTTTTGCATCTTCATCTCCCCAGGCGAGGTTTGCAGGCCGCTCAGGCGTTACGATCTTTCCTAACAACTTCGCATCAGGAGAAATGACCCATATACCGCCGGGCGCCGACACAAATAAATTCCCCTCTTTGTCAATTTTTAATCCATCCAATGCCTCTTCATCTTCGGTAAAATTGAAATCGAAAAATATTTCCCCATTAGCCAGGGTTCCATCCGGATTTACTTCATACTTCCAGATTGTTTTGGTATGGTGAATATCACGGATGTCCCAGTTGGTGACATAAAAAAACTTCTCGTCGGGAGAAAACGCCAGGCCGTTGGGTCCTCCCAGATCTTTGGAAACAAGAATTACTTCATTATTTTTTATCATGAATACACCAGAGTAGTCAAGTTCTTTTCTCTTATCGTCAAAAAAGTTCGGCAACCCATAGGGCGGGTCTGTAAAGTAAATCGTCCCATCACTTTTTAAGACAATATCGTTTGGACTGTTAAATCGTTTTCCGTTAAACTTATCAGCTAAGACGGTGACCGGCCCTTTCTTCTCAATTCTTATTACGCGGCGATTTCCGTGCTGATCGATGATCAATCTGCCGTCCCTGTCAATGACTAAGCCATTACTGCCGGGTTGACCATATTCTCCAATGTCAGCGCCCGTGTACCCACTGTGACTTATATATACGGATATGTTCCTTGTTATTGGATCATATCGATAAATGGTATTTGTATTAGGATCACTGAACAGCAAATAACCATCAGGATGCCATACTGGTCCTTCGGTAAACTGAAAGCCATCGGCAATTTTTTCAACTTTGGTTCCTGGCGCTATAACACTGTTCAATTTTGGATCTATGGTATAAATTTTTCCAACATCCTTCCATGAATTGTTCGACGGTAACTCTTTATAAAAATCAATGACAGCATTGCGAACCCATATATAGTTATCAGGTAATTTGCCAAGAGCTCCATTGATACCCAAAATGTCAATTCTGAATTTTTGGCCTGCGTGTACATTGCTTGAAAGAATCACGCGGTTCCTGGTATTATAACCGGCAATTAGTCCATTTCCGCTTTGTCCAAACGCCTGCGATTGTTTTCCATCAACCCAGATCTCGCTGTAATCGTCCATCACAATTTCAAAGACCGCAGTCGTTCCTTCTGCATTTAATCTGCCGATGCTCTCCGGAATGGTAACTTCTACTTTATACCAAACAAATGAAAATAATCCAGTGCCTTCTCTTGATTCCAACTCCGTTGGGTTGATTTCTTTGAATCCCTTGTCAAAATCCAAAGAGCCGATTTGCGGACGAAGTAAATGACTTCGAATTGCGGTACCCGTAGGATATAAGGCGAGCGCATCTGCCGCATAAGGGCCAGGAGCTTTAAAATCTACATTTACGATATCACCGTTTTGTACGAACCATTTGGCGGACACCACTGCTGCACCTTCTTTTGTTTTCAGATCAGCGATCGCTTGCGGCTTGTCAACGGCCAATTGCCTTGTTTCCTGCGCAAATACGACAATTGATGCGCCAATCATCAGGATGAGCAGGATATAGAATTTCAGCAATGTATACAGCTTACTCATAAACTTATATTGAATGATGTTTCTAGAATCCTTTTTCAGTCAACTTTATTTTGGCGCCGGCGTTGGCCATGTCCTCGTCCTGCTGCGCACTTGCACTCCCGCTCACACCGATAGCACCGATCACTTGTCCGTCAAAAATGATGGGAATACCGCCTTGCAAAAAGGTATGACCAACGGTAATGAGCGCTTGTCTCCCTCCATTGATTGAATTCTCCAGCTTTGAAGATGGAGCTTTGAATATTGCGGCTGTGTTAGCTTTCTTTATAGCTACTTCAGCTGCTGCTGCAAATGTGTTGTCCAGCCGTTCCAGGTACACAAGGTTGCCTCCTGCGTCAACTACAGCAACGGCACCGCCCGGAGCATTGTTGGCTTTAGCATAGATCACTGCTTCGGCAACAATTTTTTTTGCACCGTCCAGAGAAATGTTTTTTGTGTTAATGATCTGCGCGGGGCATATCGCTGCGATGGAGATCATCGCACCTAGCAGGAAAAATGTCTTTTTCATTTTTTTTGGAATTGTTGATTGTTGTAATTATTTCACCTCATTATCTGCTTCAGCGGGGGCTTGTTTATCAAACTTTATTTTTTTACCGGCATGTTTCTGGATTTGACCAGGCCAGTTTGCATTAGCTTTTGCGACGTTCCCAGACACATATTTATTGAATTGTTTGTATGCATCCTGGGTATGCTGAAGAATTAACTTGCCATCGACGATTTGAAAAATGGTGGGATCAATTGGCCGGAGTTTATTCAGACTCATTGCATATCCACAGAAAGCTCCATACTGCGGAGCAAACATTTCAGGATGATCCTTAAACATGGTTGCATGGTCCTCAGATGAGAACCAGTATGTCGCGCCATTATACCTTGCTTCATATTTTGGATCGCCTTGCTGAGGTTTGGTATCTGTGAAATATGAGACTGCATCAAATCCCTGTAAAATCACTCCATCCTTATCCGTGTTATTTAAAAATGCTTTCTCCGCATCCGTTTGAATTTGCTTGCCACCGCGTTCGGAGACTTTTGGCCAGTACTTATCGGCCAGGGCAAGATTGCCTTGTACATCTTTGCTCCATCCATTTACTGCCCTTTGGTTGTGTTGAATAACAAGGCGACCGTTTACGATCGAAAAGGTATTGACATCAATAGGAGCAACCCTTCCAAGTGAAACAGCGTAGGCACACCAACCACCAAATTGCACCTTGTATTTTTCAGGATTTCCTTTAAAAAGCTCCAGGTGATCCTGGGAGTTGAAATAATAAACAGCATCCTCATAGCTATATTGAAATTGAGCATCTCCCTTTACTGGTTTGTTATCAGTGAAAAATGCTACTGGATCATACCCATCAATGATAACACCTTTTTCATTAAGGTTATTAAAATATTTACTTTGTTGCTTTTGCGAATATGCAGCGGTCATCAAAAGCAAAAAGACTCCAACAGCAATAATGATTTTCAGAAGAGATCCGATAATATTTTCAGAGAGAGCCTTCACGTATTGCGCCTTGGTGCGGCGTTGCTTTGCATTCATTGCAGAATATTTCATGTCTTTCGTTTTTAGTTTGTTTTTAATTGCGGGACAAAGTAACGCTGCAACCAAAGCTGCCTCTGTCAGGTGAATTACAAATAGACTGTTTCAAAATAGAAATGCCCGATCATTGTCGGGCATTTTACAAATTGGAGAATTGTATGCGGGATCAATTAGAAGACGCCGTCGGGTTAGCCTTCTCATCGTACTTCACAGGTTTGCCAATATGATCGGCAACAATGACCGGCCAGTTTTTATCAGCCTTTTCAATACTCTTCTTTAGATCTTCATTAAAAAGGTCATAGGCTTCCCTTGTGTGCTGGAGAATCAGTCTTCCATTTTCGATCTGGAAAATATTCGGATCGACCGGTCTTAACTTCCCAATGCTGACGGCATATCCGCAGAAAGCACCGTATTGCGGAGCGTAGGTTGCCGGATCCTTTTTAAACAGTTCAGCGTGTTCCGCTGATGCAAACCAATAAGTACCACCACGATACTCAGCGCTGAATTTTTCCTCGCCTTTCACAGGTTTGTTATCAGTAAAGTAGGCAACGGGGTCATAACCTTCAATAATTACATTCTGCGAGTTAATGTTATTCAAGTACCCATTTTTTGCTTTAAAGGTTGGTTCTTTAAAGAATAAAAGGTAAGCCCCTACTACGATCACAATTATAGCGATCAAGCCAAAAAATACTTTTTTCATAATCTCTTTTTGAGTACAAAAGAACAACGAAGTCAATAAAAATTTTGTCAGGTGAATTACAATGGCCCTCACTTTTATAAACGAGATTGCATAGAGTGAAGCGCTAAAAACTCTCCGACAATTCTGAAATGAGGGAAATCTTTAAACGTTATAACATCGGTCATTTTATCAACGAGCCAGCAAACCCAACTGAATTTGCAATAACCCGGTTCGACGAGATGGAGGAGCCAAACGTTGATGAAATTCACAAACACAGTTTTTACGAAATACTCTGGACCGAAAAAGGAAAAAGCAAACAAACTATTGATTATAAGGAATACGAAGTATCACCTAATACCTTGTTTTTTATTTCACCAAATCAAGTGCACCGGTTTGAAGAATGGAAACCGCTGGTGGGTGGAACAATCCTGTTTACCGAAGATTATTTTCTAATAAACCACAGTAGTAAGGATAAGCTGTTTGAGCTGACATTCCTGGATAATATTTATACGAATCCCTGTATACAATTTAACAAAGCGGACTTTGCAGACATTAAACACACAATAGATTTAATTTACAACGAACAAAAACGAGGCGACAAGAGTGTAGTGATCACTCAATCATTGCTGCACATTCTATTAGCTCAAGGCCAACGGTGTGTTGATAATCAGACGAAAAGTGTTCTTTCAAAAAAATCTTTAATCCGCTTTAAAGAATTCAAGAACCTATTGGATCAGCACTTTCCGGAAAATCAAACTGCAAAGTTCTATGCGGACAAGCTATGCATAACACCACATCATTTAAATCTTGTTTCCAAAACTGTCACGGGAAGAACAGCAGGTGAGATCATTAAATCACGAAGCATTTTAGAAGCCAAAAGACTTCTAACCTTTACCGACAAGACAATTACACAAATTGCAACTGATCTAAGCTATTTCGACAGTTCCTATTTCGCTAAAATATTCAAGGCCGACACAGGAGTATCGCCTATTGATTTCAAAAAAGAAATGTCCCTTAAATACCGAATAAGATAGCTTTTGTTATAACACATAGGCATGGCTCAGGTCTAAATTTGTACCATTAAATTTTTTCAAAAAAGAAACATGGTACAAGAAAAAGAAAATTGGACAATTGACTTTAGCCACAGCAAAATTGGTTTTAGCGTTCGTCATTTTGGAATTACTGAAACGGAAGGGCAATTTAAGAAAGCACAGGCGACTATTGTAACTTCAAAGGAAGACTTTTCCGACGCAAAGGTTACCGTTACAATTGATACGAATAGCATTGACACCAACGATGCGCAGAGAGACGGGCATTTAAAATCTGCCGATTTCTTTGATACGGAAAAATACCCCACGATTCAATTTGAAGGTGAAAGCCTTCAAAAGACAGAAGAAAACAACTACAAATTGTTGGGTAACTTAACCATTAAAGGCATTACAAGGCCTCTAACGCTAGACATGGGATTTGCAGGGAGAGTGCCGAAAGATCCGTTTGGAAACACGAAGGCGGGCTTGCTTCTTCAAGGTAAGATCAATAGAAAAGATTTTGGCCTTGTTTGGAACGTCGCGCTTGATCATGGCGGGGTGGCCGTGAGTGATGCGGTGAAAATCTATTGCCCCGTTCAGCTATTGAAGCTGCAGTAAAGTAAGGTGGCCTTGCCCGCCTCAAACCTATCTGGCAAAGTTCACAGCATAAACATAGTTTAAGAGATCTGTGTTATTGCAATTTTATGCCAAACCGTGTTATTCTTTTACTTTGAGAATTGAATGACTCGCTCTCTCGCAGCATCCTGGTGGTCTAACTCACAATATCTGTGAACAAAATATCAGCAAGTTGACGTGAGGTAGGCATGAGAAAGTTTATTTCAGAATGATAAGAAAAGGTGTTATCCTGGGTAACCAATTTTGTTTAGCAAGTTTTGAAAACGCGTGTCATTTCTAAGTGCAGTGGGGCCATAGGGCGAGTATTTAAGCTGAGTCATATTAGGGTCCAGATCATCATAAGCTTTTTGAAGAAGATCAAATGCGTTATCCATGTCCCCGAGCCAGGCCGCAGCTATACCGAGATAAGTTGGAGTTATGTATTCTGTTACCGATCTTGCCCTTAGTTCATCCATCAGTTTTCGGGCTTCTTCAAAATTTTTGTCATTACAATACGCCCAGATAAGTCCCGTAATGGAATGCTGATGCCTGCCGGAAATTTTTGCCAGATTCTTAAAGGTTTCAATGGCTTCTTCATTTCGATTTAACCCAATGCAAGCAAGGCCTGCTAACCGATGCGATAAAAAGGAATTGGCATCGAGTTCAATACCCGTTTGAGCAATAGCCAGCGCCTCATCAAATTTGCCTGCGGTATACATGGTCCAGGAAAGATCGGCGTGATCAATGGCGCTTAAGGGCTCAAGTTTTATGGCTAACTGTCCCTGCTTTCCCGCTTCATCGAATTTCCCTTCTACCCACGTGAGGTATAACATCCCGTACCAGGAATGCCCCTGTGCATACCTTGGATTAAGTTCAAGGCCTTTGGTGAAATTTCTTTTTGCTTCCATCCAATTTCTTTCAACACCTGTATAATAGCCGCCAAGTGCACAATAAGGCTCGCATAGGGAACCATCCAGTCCGATGGCTGTCCCCGCTGCTCTTTTTATGTCTTTCATAATTTCTTTTCCGGGAAGAAATCCATAAAACGCTGCTAAATTAAGTGCATCGGCGTATCCCGCATAGGCCAATGCAAAGCCGGGATCGAGAGAAATGGCATTTTTAAAATTTTCCATTGCTGCCATAATAAAACTTCCGCGCCTGCTTAAATAGAATCTTCCTTTTAAATATAATTCATACGCTTCTGTATTTGTTGTGTGGGTCTTAGTAACGATAGCATAGTCTTCCTCCAACAAGGTTACTTTTAGCTTTTCCGTGATGAACAAGGCGATCTCATCCTGTATCCCAAAAATATCATCCATTTCGCGGTCATATCTTTCACTCCAGAGATGAAAGCCATCTTCCACATTGATCAATTGTGCAGTGACGCGTAAACGGTTACCCTGTTTGCGCACACTTCCTTCGAGCACGGAGCTTACACCCAGTTTTTGTCCAACTTCCCGCAGGTCAATATTTCTCCCTTTGAATTGAAATGATGATGTTCTTCCTGCAACTTTTAAATCTTTTAAATGAACAAGTGAATTAAGAATTTCTTCTGCCATCCCTTCGCCGAAATACTCCTGGTCAGGATCATTGCTCATGTTAACAAATGGCAAAACTGCAATGCTTTTGGAAGTGTGCTTTCCGGCGGCACGATCGTAGGAAGATTCTTTGTCTTCCGTTTTCCCTTCTAACGAGTATGGCTTTGGTATTATCAAATCTTCATGGTCGAGTGCAAACACTTCCACTCTGCGTTCTATATTTTTAAATTGATAGCTACCAACCGAAACCGTTTTAAGTTCCGGATGATTTCTGATCTCCTCCTTCACCCTGTCTGAGATCAATACGCAGCCCGCTATTCCGAGAGATTCAATGCGTGAAGCAAGATTCACTCCATCACCAACCACCTGGTCATCATCAAAGATCACATCGCCGATATGTAATCCTATCCGTAAAGGTACCCGTGGGGCTCGGCAAAATGCCTGCTGCATGGCTACACCACATTGAACTGCCTGTATAGCACTCTGGAAAATACTCAGCGTCCCATCTCCATAATACTGAATAATGCGGCCATCGTATTGTGTGTGTTCTTTTTGAAGCACTTCACGGTGGCGCTTTCTTAAACTCAATGCCTGCTGTTCATTTTGCTGCATGATCGCCGTATAGCCCTCGATATCGGTAAACATAATAGCAGCAAGCTGACGGGATTGAGACATCGCAGCAGATTGAAACAGAAAGGTAAGAAAAACCCAAAATAAATTTTCGTTGCGAGCAATGCGACTGAAAATTATTGTCATAATCCCGACTTCCTAAGATCATTTCACGTTCAAATGATTTTTATTGGCTATTCTGAAGAGTAAGTACGATCCTGCCAATCTGTTTCGTATGAATCAGAATATTACTCCAGCCAATGCTTAAATGATTTTTTAGGTTATTTCACCGTTCAGCACACTTTTTTCGCCCGGGGCTTTCTCTTTTTCATTAACTCGCCTGACGGTTACGAACGATGGAATCTCGTCTCTGGGGCTGTAATTTTAGAATTAGGTGAAATTTAAATATCTTAAGTCGCGCGGAAAAGAAAGGTATTAATTCCCTGAAAGTCTGAGAGTGGGTTATTTCAGTACTTTCAAATATTCGAATAAATCAGCGGAGCTCGAGTCGATGATGGACCTAATCTGTTGTGGGAAGATATATTTCAGGAGAAAAAGACCGCATTTTAAGCATGCGGTCTTTCAAATCTGGGATAGCTGACTAGTGATTTTCCTGGAGATAGTTATTGAAAATATAATTTCCAATTTGATATCCCATGGTATTGCCTTTCATGCACGCATTTCGAAAATGATAGCCTATGTAAATTCTGGACAACGCATTCTCCATCGCAGCCTGTGATAAACTGCTAAACATCCTGGTCCCCGTGTTGGTAGTGCTGGTTGTTTTGAAATTAATGTTATCCGTTCCAAGAAAGGCACTGATTACGGCAGCGGCGGCACCACCAGCTGTTGCATGGGCTGAAGGATAATCAGCTACAGGTGGAGTCGGAAATAAAAGTACTTGCCAGCTGCTATCGGATGATGTACTTGCGTTACCATCATCAGCTGCGTTGTGAATGGCAGTTACAGGTCGCCAATAATTGTAAAAAATCTTTGCCTCACATGAACCAATATAAGCGTCGGCTTCAGCCATTTGTAGCAATGCAAATAAACGGGCGGCCTTCCACGCATCTATATCGTCACCACCTTGTTTGCTGATTATATTTCGAGCGATACGATTCCATCCGATGGGCGAATCCTCTGCCCAAAACAGCGCTAAATGAGTCTGGTCTGCAGTGCGGACTGTACTCCTTGCGCTACCCAAATTTTTAATTTCGTTGAAGTCCGCGGTGTACTCGTTGCTATTAACGTCATATGGCGCCCCTGGTCTGAATTGGGATCCGGAGGTCAATCCAAATGGCCTTACATTTCCCCAACCAGGTATCGCGTAAAAACCGTTAAATGGAGGACCGTCAAAGGGTGCAGTAAATTGATACTGGCCTGGTGAATTTCCGCGAACATATTGATACTGTGCGGTTGCACTCCCATCGTTTACCCGTTTGTTTTTTACACTCGCCGCCGCCGCATGCCCTAATACAATTCCTTTTACTTTAACATCGCCGTCACCCACAGGATTTAATGACAAAGCCAATAAACTGTCATACTTATCCTTATACCATGGTGCTTCGACGATCAATATATCATAGGCTGCTTGTGCGACAGCAGCTTCGGGATCTGCATCTCGATCCAGTGATACCAATGCATATGTCTTGTATTTGGGTTTAATATTGTTGAGCGCATCGTGCATAGCTACGTTTACCATGGCAAAAATTCTCGATTCGATCATGGGTGGAGGGGCAGGCTGCTCTGGAAAATGTATGAAAGCCTGTATGGCCATATCGTTCCAGGCAAGCACTGTTGCCGGGGATATATACTCGATATTTTTCACCGATGGTTTTTGACACGAGCCTAATACCATAAAAAGTAAAGCGACACTAAGTATCGTCATTTTAGCAAGTTTTATTCCTGAAATCTTCCAGTAATACTTAATCTTTTTCATCTCTGATTCATTTATTTTTAAAAAAATTATTCTTTCTATCAAAAGTCGTGATCACTCTTTTGGATAATTTGAACAGCAAAGTTCGATCAGATCGTTCACGATCTGTTTTCTGTCAGAGTCAATAATAGTTCTCTGGAGATCAAAATGGAACGAGAGAAGGCATCAATTGTTTTCTGTATTGCAAAGGAGATACACCAAACCTGTCCCTAAATACCCGGCTGAAATGAGAATTGTTTTCAAAACCGCTCTCAAAAGCTATATCGTTGATGCTTTTCGGTGAAGTACCAATCAGCATGCTCGCATAATCGAGCCTTTTTTGCATGAGCCATTTTGCAGGCGTGGTTTGGAATACTTTTCTAAATTCTCGCTTAAAAGATGACAGACTGAGGTGAGCAAGTTTAGCGAAGTCTTTAAGAGGAAGATTGTAAACGAAGTTTGCGTCCATTATTTCTGAGAGAGATTGCTTGTGAGCCTCAGCTATTGTGCGAAGTTGATAAAGAAAACTTTTATTTCCCGGGTTGATAAGCAGATTAAAAAGTAGCTCACGAAATTTAATCTCCAATAAAGTTTCTGGTGGGCAAGGCGTCTGGACGAAATACGGAAGCATCGCATGAAAAAAACTTTTTGTCGTTTCATTAACCTCAAGGTTAATCATTTGAGCATTTGCTTCTTTATAACCCGCCACGGGAGGGAGATAAGACTGGTATTCGTTAAAAAACTCTTGCAGAAAGCTATCCGGAAGAAAAAACACCATCACACTCCAACCTTCTTCTGTTTCCTTTTGAGACATCCAGCCGCCTTTTTTTGAAAAAATGCACCTGCCTTCAGTCATTTCGTACGTGTGACCCGGTTGAAATAAGACACGTTTCCCTTTAAAAACATAGACAATAAAATTGTGCTCTGAATAAAGACTCTGTAATGCGGTTTCCTGTGGGCAATCAAAGTGAGTGCAAAGTAATACCTTACAAGCAAGCTGCTTAAAATAGGCCGGGTTTTCTTTTATAGTCTCAAAAAGATTTACCATGATCGCGCCGTAAAGTGACCTTACCTTCTTTTTTTTATTTGTGGAATCATTACTTTCGTTTTGAAAGTATTATCTTTGTGCGAAGATACGTTTCATTACTTTCGAAAAGAAACTATCAAAACGTTAAAAAAACCAAGAAAATGAAAAAATACCCGGTTCGATGTCCTATTTCATCTTATCAACACATCATGGATGGACATTGGAAACCTATGATAGTTTGGTACTTGCAAAACAAGCGCTTGCGATTCAAAGATTTCATTGACCTAATACCAGATATTTCGACCAAAGTGTTGACTCTGGAGCTGGCCGAATTGGAAAAGAATAATATAATAACCAGGCAATCATTTAAAGAATCACCACCAAGAGTTGAGTATTCACTTTCTGAATATGGAAAAACTCTCGCTCCTGTTTTACACGTGATAAAAGGATGGGGGCTTAAGCATTTGAAACAAAACCCTAAAATCCTTCATAAGGATAGTGAATGGAGAAAAAAGATTCAGAATGTTGGGTGAATACCGTTGAACGATTTTGCAAGCGGCTGATTTGTGAAATCAGTCTGTTCTTTTATAAAATGCATTAAGTAAATCAGGTGCTATGAATATTTCCAATCTTCCCGATCAGTTTTTTCAATCTGAGTCTGATAAGTCATCAGAGCTGAACGTTTTTAACTATGAAGTCACGAACAGTTGTAGTAAAAATAAGATAAACATGAGCAGGCATGTTTTTAGTTTTTTAATGGAAGGTCAGAAGGAGGTGCATTTCTCTAATAAATCAGTTTCCATCAAAACAAACGAGTCCTTGCTGATCGCGTCTGGAAATTTCCTTATGACCGAGCATATCGGGGATAAGTATTTTCGGTGTTTGCTATTCTTTTTCTCCCCTAAAAACATTGAGGGCTTTTTCTTAAAGTATCCACAGCTGATCCCTGCCGGAACAATCGATAACGGGCTGGGAGCCGAACCTTTCTTTCTGTTGGAAAAAGATGCATTTATCATTGATTTCATCAATTCTCTGTCGCGTGTTTTTCATTGGAAAAAGCCCATATTGCACGACATGCTACGATTGAAATTCGAAGAGATCATGCTATACCTGGCAGAAAAGTATAGCCACGGATTCCTGAATTATTTGAGGTCTTTGCTTGTTGATGAACGGAAGTTGTCCTTTCAAACCACGGTCGAGAAAAACATACGCACCAATTTAAATCTTGAAGAAATTGCCTTCTTGTGCAATATGAGTCTCTCTACTTTTAAGCGGCAATTTCTAAAAATATATCGTGTATCACCGGGGAAATGGTTCCAGCGAATGCGATTAACGGAAGCAAGGGCTGCATTGAGTAGCAGTAAAGTAAAACCTTCCGACATATTTATGGATTTTGGGTACGAAAACCTATCCAATTTCAGCGCCGCATTTAAAAATGAGTTCGGATATAGTCCAAAACAAGTTCACTTATTTTGAACTCTTTTCACAATTTTTTGAACTGGATCAATAACAATTTTAGCACTGATCGGTAATAATTTTACGTCATTGTTAATCAAAAAAAATAACACAATGAGTAAACTTGGATTGTTAGTTCGATTAGAGGCAAAAGCCGGGAAAGAAAAAGCCGTAGAAGAGCTTATCACAGGTGCGTTGTCACTTGCAGTAAAGGAAAATTACACCACTACGTGGTACGCATTCCGGATCAATAAATCAACGTTCGGGATTTATGATACGTTTCAACATGAAGAGGGAAGGAAATCTCATCTCAACGGAAAAATTGCCCAGGCATTGATGTCTAACGCTTCTGAATTATTGGTTGGGACGCCGGTGATAGAACAGCTGGATGTTTTAGCAGTTAAAGAAGCATAACTGGTAAAGGAGCACTAATGGAAGATCTTGTCTCCTGGTAGTTTCGAGCAAAAAGAGTGGAGAACGATTTCTCGAAGGAACGGTTTTGCAATTAGTTCAGATTAGGCGTGACCAGGTCAACGAAGGTTTGACCTGGTCTTTTTCTTAACAATATTAGTCATCGACTTTATTTATTTAATTTATAGTATCGTTTGTAAGGAATAGAAACCCCAGGCGAGTTCCTTCCAACTGCGGCCTTATTCATTCATTTGTCACCGAATCAAACATGATTGTGGAATGCAATACAAATACAACATAAACAGAAAATCAATTTTTCTTTTCGACTCTCCCAACACAATTATTTTTAATTCCATTTTTATGGATTCAAGGACATGATTGGTAAATTCTTGTGTTATGGCATGAGCAATATTTTTCCAGTGCTGTTGCGGCTTTCCATAAATTCATGAGTTGCCTTTCCTTCGGACAATTTGAATTTAACCGGCTCCGAAATTTGAATGTCCTTATTGATGATCCATTCGAAAAGTTGGTTGGCTCGCCTGATCCTTTCTTCCTTCGGCAAATCCAACCCTGTCACCAATCTTAAATTCTGTATGGCCGTTGTTATCAGCAACGATGGCTGCTCCTTCATAACCATTTATGTAGGGAGCATTTCCTCTTACATTATAAATACCACTTTGGCGCATCATATCGGCGTAGTTAAGACCGGTCGCTTTCATTTGCACTAATATCTCATCCTGCTTTAATACAGGCTCGTTTACCTCGATGTATTCCAATACATCTGGTTTGCCGAAAGAAGAAAAGGTCAACGCTTTCATAATAATTATTTAAGAAATGATATTTTTTTCACAAACACAGAAAATTCTCATCATCAAGCAAAAATATGTTGATCTGAAGGAGTGTGCCCATTGGTCAATTATGCAAGGCAGCTGACACTTGGATGTAAATTGAATAGCGTGACGGGTCAAGGTATTTTCCGATTAAATTCTCTGCAATGAGGACTTTCTTGAACAATTTACCTTTTAAAATCTCTAATTAAATCAACTGCTCGTTGGTATTCAAAGGGAGAAAAAATTTTAAAATTTTCCCAGACATAGTCACTTATATTTTTCCCATCATAATAATAAAAGGCAAAAAGCAATAAATAAGGGTTCCTGGTAAAAGCCCAGAATATTTTGAATGGCTCGCCATTAGAATAGTAAATTATAGCCTTATTGTTTAGGTGAGGAACGGAAATGACGTTCTCTACTTTTACAATTTGTCCGTCTTTGGAGAAGTATTTGTTCCTGAAAAATATTGAATCCGAAAACTTGATGGGGTATACATAAAACGTATGCCCCCTACTCGAGTCTACAGAATCAAGGATCGAGATTTGGTTTTTGATATAGTCAATCATCTTAATGAGAGGCGATGTAACCGGCAGGCTATGGAGTCGGATATAGCCCGATATTTCAAACGTTCTTAATCCCGAAAGAGTGTCTATTTTATCGCAGACTCCATCAAAGTATTTTCGTTTGTATGAATCGCTAAGGTTACTTAGTTCTGAAGCTGACTTTGAATCTTGCCCAAGACAGGTGAAAAAACAAAAAAAACCGAATATGGCAATCGTTAGTCTTTTCATTTCCACAAATTTACCGGGGAATGGCCAAAAAGAATTTTTAAGACAAAAGACTCTTAATTCAGCCTCATTATTTTGGAATACCGGATAGGAAAGGTACTACAGTTGGATCGTAGCTTGCTTTTTAATTGAAGCGCCCGCTCATTCTTTGTTCGTATTGAATACGATACTGTTCTTCAGAACGCCGCAACGCTTCTTCAGCCCTGGCACGCTCGATACGGAGAGAAATACGGTGAGCCAATTCTCTGAACAACTCCACTTCATCATTCCGCCAATTGCGCGGCTTCGAATCAGTGACGGAAATTAAATATTTCCATATGCCATCACGATGAAACGGTACATTGATGGAAGAACGCACTCTTATTGGGCGGTGCGCCGCCGCATAAACAAGGGAACCGGCTTCAGTGTCTTGAATGACTACGGTTTGCCCTGCACGTAGCAGTGCTTGCGGTTCTTCTCCTCCAAAGTCCGAGAGGCGAAGGATTAATGGTAATTTCGGCATACCTTCAGTATGCCACAAATAATGAGGCCGCACTTCGTCAAGATCTTCATCAACATCAACCAATACCGCCGTACTGACTTTCATGAAATGTCCTATTTTGCTGCCTACAGCTTGTAAAATCTGATCTTCACCAGGGAGGTTGGCAAGATCGTCCTGGATCTCCGATAAGAAGGCGAAATTCAACTCCCGGCGTTTGCGTTGGGTTATGTCCTCCATTGAAAAGACAATTCCATCGCGCAGCTTGACAGCTATCACATGAAACCACACGCAGGAACCCTCCAGACCATAGCACGTTTCAAAATTTGTACGGTTACCGGTTTCAACTACCCTTTTAAAATTGCTGAACATTTCTGATTTCATCAGGTCAGGGTGAACCTCGGAAAACAATTTTCCTTTCTTTTCATCAGCGTCATAATTACTAAGCGCTTTCTTATTTGCCAGGATATATCTGAAATCAATTATTTGGTTATGTTCGTCACGAATGGCCTCCATTACCCTGATTATACTTAATGAAGAATCCATAATTGATTGCAGCAATTCATTATTCTCTTTTAGTTGTTCTTCAGCTTCTTTTTCGGCTGTGACATTGTGCACAATATTTATGAAGCTTACTACACTACCTTTTTCATCCCTTTCAAATACCCTGCTTCTTACACGTAACCATATCCAGTCCTTCAGTTTGCTTTTTACGCGATATTCATATATTGCCACATCTTTGTCCGATAAAAGAGCAATGCTGGCTGCATACTTTTGCATTCCCGGCATGTCATCCGGATGTACAAGCTTATAACGTTCTTCAACAGGCATCGTTGCCAAATCATCAACACTAAGGCCACTCATGCTATAGGGTTCGCGGTTACAATAGATCACTTTGCGTGATGGATACTCCTGGACACTGATCATCGCGGGCATTGTGTCAGCAATGTTTTGCAAAAGGTCCTTGCTTTCCTTTAGTTCAATTGTTCTTTCATAAACTTCCTGCTGTAGTTGAGAAAGATATTTTTCTTCACGTTGCTTTCTCTCAAGCAGGTCCGCGGCTTGTCTTGCCAGGACATCCAATAAATCAAGCTCACGTTCAGTTGGTTCATGAACGCTTTTCCAATGAGTGGAGATCATACCTATGAGAATACCAGACCGGGTAATGAGCGGAGTGGAGTGCGCAGTACGGATACCTGCCAAACGATGAGCCGCACGAATTTCTTCTGATTTTATATATTCAGAGGTTTCAATATCGGGTATAATGATCCTGATGCCGTTTTCAAGAGCCGTACCACAAGAGCTTTGGTTACCCTTTTTGACCCACTTCCAGTATTTGATAACCTCCGGATCGAAACCTTTGAAGGCCAGAAGCAACAATTCATTTTTTTCAGGAAGCAACATTTGCATAGTAGCCATCTCCGAATGCATGATGGCAGTAGCTGCGTTCAGTAGTTGTTCATATATTGCCTGCACATTGTCTTCCTGTATTAATTGGCTGCTGATCGACTGCAATAATTTTGTCTCAGCAAGATCTGCAGCTAATCTCTCTTCACTTTTGCGCAAAGCTTCCTCTGCTTGTTTGCGGTCAGTGATATCCTGGAAGATCGAAGCAACTTTATTGCTATGTTGGCCGCCGACTTTTGTAAGATGGAAATCAAACCATTTTTTCCATATATCTGAATATCGTGTCAGCCGCACGTTGTTTCCGGATCGCACCACCTCTCCCCAAACCTGGAACCTTGAAGGATCATATTCCGGGTGGCTTTCTCTTATAGTCTTGCCGACAAAACTTTCTCCGAAGATTCTTTGTGCGGCTGGATTTTCTTCAAGTATGGCAAGATCAGCAACGCTATCATTTTCATCGAAGATCACTTCCACCAGGTGAAACCCTTCATCTATTGAATTAAAAATTGACAGGTATTTATCCTGGGCCTTTTGTGTCAATTCATCCTTCAATCTCAACACTGCCTGCTCGGCCTCTTTCCTTTCGGTAATATCTCTGAATACCGCTGCAACACGCCGGTTAGTTTCATCTTTAACTTTAAATGCATAAACCTCTAATATTTTTTTGTGCGCAGCCATACCACGCTCCAATCTGACTTCCTTGCCTGTCGTCACAACGTCATCATAGGTCACCAGCCATTCATTAGATATTCCCGGAGAGACCTCTCGCAGAGTTTTCCCGACCACTTCCCTGAGACCAGAGTGGGCTGCAAATGCAGGGTTCACTTCGATAAAACGAAAATCCAGGGGTCCGTCTCCATCTACTTTTTCCATGATGCAAAAACCTTCGTCAATTGAGTTAAAAAGTGTCTGGTATTTATCTGTTGCTTTGCGCGCCAGCTCGTCCTTTAATGCTATGAGCTCGTCTTGAGCTTTTTTTAATTCAGTGATGTCTCTTGCAATAGCCAATACTGTTTCTACCTCTCCCCGTTCGTTTCTTTCAGGAACCATTCGGGCAAAGAAATGATGAGCAGCATCGGGCGAAGGAAATACCTGATATGCTGTTGTTGGCTGCCCGGTTTCAAAAACCGTCCTCAGCTTTTCCATCCATGGGAAGGCCAATTCATCGGGCTGTCCCATTTCACTGCTTGTTTTTCCAATCAGGTTCTCACGCGGAACTCCTGTCTTTACTTCTGCAGCTCCATTGGCATAAATAAGTTTCAAGTCTTTGTTCCAGCGGGAAATGACATCAGGAGTATTTTCGACTAATGAATGGTATTGACGTTCCTGTTTTACAATTTGCTGTTCTATTTGTTTTCTTTGGGTGACATCAAAAAAACTAGCGATGCAGCCATCGTCAAGCCTGGACACGCTTACAAGTAACCATGCGTTGACATCTAATTTCTCGTCCTTGAAAAGAACCTCGCCTGCCCAAGGAGTTCCCGTTTCTATCACATCTATGTAGTGCTCAAACAGGCCCGCTTGTTTTAAGCTTTCCAGGTCCTTGCAGAAAAGAGTGCCTTCCAATTCACCTTTTTTTATTGCTGCCTCCGCTATTCGGTTTGCAAAAAGATATTCCAGATCGGTGATCTTTCCTTTTTTATCACGTATTGCTTTTAGTGCAGTAATTCCAACCGGGGAGTTTTCCAATACAGAGTTAAACCAGTTATTGAACTTCTGTGATTCCTGGGTTGCCAGTTTTGTTTCATGAATGTCATGAGCAACGCCGATTGAGCGCAGCGGCCTGCCCTGCTCATCTCTTTTAAAAATGTGGTCATTAAAACGAAACCACCTGTAGGAGTCATTCGTAATTTTCAATCTCGCTTCCAGAACTTCCAGGGCCCTATCCTCCTTTGAAAGAAGATAAACGTATTGCATTGCCCGTTCATAGTCCCATGGATGAATGAGCTCCCTGAATATATTTTTTCCCTGCATGAAAAAATAACTTTTATCATGCCCCGACAAATCATTTGCATTGATGTTGATGTAAATAAAATCACACCTTTCCAGGTCGAGTACGTAAGTAATGGCGGGTCCTGAATCTGCGATCTGTTTTAAGAAAAGAGGGTCATCACTGAACTGACTGAACAGATCATTGTTTGGTGCGCTGTCAAAATCCTTGCTTTTATCGTTCTTTCGACTCATGCAATCGTGAATGTATTCATATCACTATCTTATAAAGGAATAAACCAGAATACCATCTTTATTTTGGTTGTAGATAAGCTCGAGGTTTAATGGTAGACTGACGTGAGCGTGGTAAAATAATGTCGCTCCGGGGGATTAATAAAGTTAAGCGTTTTTCAAATGTCATAACGACATTTTTCTTCCATAAATTATAATATTTATCAAACTCCTTTTGGAGCCTGGGTTGAAGGAAATCAGTCCTGTAATAGTTAGAAGAAGCGGTCAGGGGTTATTTATTCAAACCAGGGAGATTTTGTGACCTGGCAATATTATCGTGAGTTTTTCCCAGCTTTATATCCTTTACGAACTCAGAAGGCTTAACGCCGGTTACCTTCTTGAACGCAGAAATAAAAGTGTTCCGGTTGTTAAACCCTGCTTCGTTGGCTATCGTTTCTAGTTTTTTGTACATCCATTCCTTTTTCAAAAGCTTATCAATGGAAAATATGATCCTGTATTCATTGATAAAATCATTAAAATTCATTTTATAGTACTTATTGATGAATCCGGACAAGTAGTGCACGGGGATCTGGGTCTCCTCAGAAAACATCTTTAAAGTATAGCCATGCTGAAGAAACGATTTTTTTTCTTCCAGATGTTTTCTGACTGTTTCTTCAATTTCAGCCAAGCGTTTGGGCGATATAGCCAGGGAGGTGTGATGATTTGATCTTTGTTTTGGTTTGCTTGAATGACGAGGACCAAGTCCAAAAAAGGATCTTATTTTTAAGCTGATCCTTTTGGCACGAAAGGATGGTTTGAAAGTTTTAAACACAGGAAACCACCCCGATAAAAGCAGTGCACAAAGTTCTGAATGGCCTTCCATAAAATAATTTTAATAATGAGTTGATCAGGTTTCTTGTTTGACGACTAAACTTACGCGTAATTTCGGGATGAACGTGCTTGTTAATAATTTGTTCATATCCGAAGGAAAACCCACGAATGTTTCAATGGCAAAACCGGCCAGGGCACTAACTCCCTGTAAAAAAATACTTCGATATGCATGATAGACAGTCACAAGCAGTAATTCAAGATAAACTAGTTCTTTGCTACAACAAACGTGGCAAGCGTCTTAAGGGGCGGCTTACATTAGAGTACTAATCAGAAGCCATAATCAGAGACTAGATAAGTATGAAAGGGTGAATCGAAGTTAAGCTCTTTTGAAATTAAGAAAACATGATGAAGGTGGAAAATTTTTTTTGCCTAAAATCAAAAAAGTTAATCACATTAAAGAATTATTACTTCACCCAATTACTGCCAAATACAATATAGTATGCC
>Ga0157374_10001318_pt1 | contig 21146 bp, 17 predicted proteins | sample M25metaG_FD_115308 | JGI IMG/M metagenome (GOLD analysis project Ga0157374, IMG submission 115308) | Miscanthus rhizosphere microbial communities from Kellogg Biological Station, Michigan, USA - M2-5 metaG | ecosystem: Host-associated > Plants > Roots > Rhizosphere > Soil | place: USA: Michigan... | reverse complement strand
TTCTATCCTCAACTGCGCGTGCTACCGTACGCTCACAGGTGTCGTTCCTCGTTTCTTTTTTATTGGTCCGGCGACCACCGAGAAGCAGTTCGACGGCTATCGAGTGACGTACATGCTCGACGGTCGCCACTACACGACCCATACCGACTACCGGCCCGGCGATCGCATCCAAGTCGCGGTCAACGCGCGCCCGGTCGGCTACTGGGGCCGGTAATTGAGGGCGACGCTTCAGGGCGGGGCGGAAGGCCATTCGGGCGGGCGTGAAGCCCGCCCGTTTTTCAGGAAACCTTCCTTGACGACTCGGTGGCCTCATCCCAAAGTGTGCGACGCGGACAGGCAAGGGAACATTGACGTGACCGACGCAAAGCCAATTCGCAGAACGCGCCGCGCGCTCGCGGCGTTGGCAGCCGCGTCGTTCGGCTTCGCGGGCGCGGTCGCTGCGCAGCCGCCGTCCGGCGGGTCGAGCCTCGCACCGGCGTCGCCGTTTCAAGCGCAACTGCCCCAGCGCCGCCAGCTCACGCTCGGCGAGGCGATCCAGCTCGCGCAGAGCCGTTATCCGGGGCGCGTCGTGCGCGCGCAGACGATCCAACAGGGCAACGGTGCGGTGCACGAGATCCGGATCATCGGCAACGACGGCCGCGTGCACACCGTAACGGTCGACGCGCGCACGGGCGCCGTGCACTAGCGCCGCCGTCGTTCTTTCAGGACTCTCCCTATGCGTGTTCTACTCGTCGAAGACGACCAAACCCTGAACCAATCTCTTGCGACCCAGCTCGAGAAAGCAGGCTACGCCGTCGATCGAGCGGAAGACGGCCGCGAGGGCCTCTACTACGCGCAGGAGTATCCGATCGACCTCGCGATCGTCGATCTCGGCCTGCCGTCGGTTTCCGGCGTCGAGCTCATCAAGCAAGTGCGTGCCGACGGCAAGGCATACCCGATCCTCGTGCTCACCGCTCGCGACCGCTGGCAGGACAAGGTCGAGGCGCTGAAGCTCGGCGCCGACGACTACGTCGTGAAGCCGTTCCACGTGGAGGAGCTGCTCGCGCGCGTCGACGCGCTGCTGCGCCGCGCGAGCGGCTGGGCGCAGTCGGAGCTCGTCTGCGGGCCGATCCTGCTCGACACGCGCACGCAAGAAGTGAAGGTCAAGGGCGAGAAGCTCGAGCTCACGAGCTTCGAGTACAAGCTGCTCGAGTACTTGATGCTGCACGCGGGCGAGGTGCTCTCGAAGACACAGATCACCGAGGCGCTCTACGAAGAGGACTTCGAGCGCGACAGCAACGTGATCGAGGTGTTCATCGGTCGCCTTCGCAAGAAGCTCGATCCACAGTCGGAGTACAAGCCGATCGAAACGCTGCGCGGCCGAGGCTATCGCCTCGCGATCGCGCGCGGGACTCCCGATCCCGCTTGATTCGTGTCAGTCTGCTGATCCATGGCTCTGGTCCGCTCCCTACGCGCGCGCGTCGTGCTATGGGTCAGCGTCGCGCTGATCGTGCTGTTCGCGTTCACGATCGTGGGACTCGACCTCGCATTCAGACAGAGCATCGATCAGGCACTGCTCGAGGTCCTCGAGGCTCACGTCGACGGTCTCGTCGCGGCAGCCGAAAGCGATCCCAGCGGCGAGCTCACGATGCCGGTCGGCAACCTCGACCCCGAGTTCCAGGTCGCGAACTCCGGCATGTTCGGCGCCGTGTTCGATCCGGACGGGCGCGCAATCTGGCAATCGCTGTCCTTGATCGGCCGCGACTTCCCGGCCGACGAGCTGCCCGCGCCCGGTAAGAAGCACTACGCGAAGCTCGACGTGCCCGGGTTCCCGCCTCTCGAGGCGCTCCTGATGGGCACCGAATGGGAATTCGCGAACAAGCGCACGGCGCCGTATACGTTCGCGATCGCGGTTTCGCTCGAGCCGTACGAGCGGCGCGAGTCGGCGTTCCGGCGCAATCTCATCGCATGGTTCGGCGGAATCACACTAACGATGCTCGTCGTGATCGGCGGGCTGCTCACGTTCGTGTTGCTGCCGCTGCGCCGGCTCGAGCGCCAGGTTCGCGAGGTCGAGGCCGGCGAGCGCGTGAGCTTGACCGGCAACTATCCGACCGAGCTCGTGGGCCTCGCCGACAATCTCAATGCGCTGATCGAGACCGAGCGGCGCCGGCTCGAGCGCTATAGGCACACGATCGACGACCTCGCGCACGCTCTGAAGACGCCGCTTGCCGCGATGCGCACGCTGCTCACGGAGCTGCACGGAAAAGACAAAGCGCACCCCGAGCCGCAGGTCGACTCGCTCGAGCGCGAGCTCGAGCGGATGGATCAGCGCGTGTCCTATCAGCTGCGGCGCGCTCGCGCGAGCGGAGCGACGGGGCTAGGCACCGAGCCCGTCGCCGTCGCGCCGATCGTCGACGACCTCAAGCTCACTCTCGACAAGGTCTACCGCGACAAGCGCGTCGCGTGCTCGCTCGACGTCGCACCGGGCACGCTGTTCCGTGGCGATCCGGGCGATCTCACCGAGATCCTCGGTAATCTCATGGACAACGCGTACAAGTACTGCAAGTCGAAGGTTTGCGTCGCGGGCGACTCGAACGCCGAGCGCCTCTCGATCCGCGTCGGCGACGACGGCCGCGGAATCGGGGCCGAGCTCGCGCAGGAGCTCGGTCAGCGCGGCAAGCGAGCCGACGAATCGGTGCCGGGGCAGGGCATCGGCCTCGCGGTCGTGCGTGAGACAGTCGAGCTCTACCGCGGCACGCTGTCCGTCGGCCACTCCGAGCTCGGCGGCGCCGAGATTCGAATCGAGCTGGCGCGCGCGGGCGCGCTGTGAGCGCCGCCGACGAGCGGCTCGCGCGCCGGCGCGCGACGCGCTACACGCTGCATTATCCCGAGGAGCTGCCGATCAGCCGCGCGCGCGAGGAGATCCTCGCGGCGCTCGCGGCCCATCGCGTGATCGTCGTCTGCGGCGACACGGGCAGCGGCAAGACCACGCAGCTGCCGAAGATCTGCCTCGAGGCGGGCCGCGGCATCGCGGGCATGATCGGCCATACGCAACCGCGCCGGATCGCGGCGCAAGCGGTCGCCGCGCGACTCGCCGAGGAGCTCGAGGTGAAGCTCGGCGACGCCGTCGGTCTCGAGGTGCGGTTCACCGATCAGACGGGCCCGAACGCGCTGATCAAGGTGATGACCGACGGGATCCTTCTCAACGAGATTCGCGGCGACCGCCGGCTCGCGAAGTACGACACGCTGATCATCGACGAGGCGCACGAGCGCAGCCTCAACATCGATTTCATCTTGGGGTATCTCAAGCGGCTCGAGCGCCAGCGTCCCGACCTCAAAGTGATCATCACGTCGGCGACGATCGATCCCGAGCGCTTCGCGCGCCACTTCGGCGATGCGCCGATCGTGCTCGTCGAGGGCCGGAGCTTCCCGGTGGAGGTCCGCTACCGCCCGGTCGACGAGGACCAAGATCTCGCGACCGCCGTGACCGCGGCCGCGAACGAGCTCGCCGCCGAGCGGCGCGAAGGGCCGATCCGCGACCAGCTCGTGTTTCTACCCGGCGAGCGCTGGATCCGCGATGCGGAGCGGGCGCTCGCGCGCTACGGCCCGAAGGGCTACGAGCTCTTGCCGCTGTACGCGCGGCTAACCAGTGCGCGACAGCGCAAGATCTTGGCGCCGGGCAAAGCGCCGCGGATCGTGCTCGCGACCAATATCGCGGAAACGTCGCTCACAGTGCCGCGGATCCGCTACGTGATCGACTCGGGCCTCTCACGCGTGAGTCGCTACGGCACGCGGCATCGCGTGCAGAGCCTCGGCGTCGAGGCGATCGCGAAGGCGAATGCCGTGCAGCGAGCGGGCCGCTGCGGCCGGCTCGCGCCTGGAGTCTGCGTGCGTCTGTACGCGGAAGAAGATTTCGCCGAGCGGCCCGAGTTCACGGAGCCCGAGATCTTACGGACCGGGCTCGCCGGCGTGCTGCTGCGTCTCGAGTCGCTGAAGCTCGGGCCGGTCGAGGAGTTTCCGTTCATCGACGCGCCGCCGGCCAAGGCCGTGAGCGACGCGTATCAACTCCTTTATCTACTGGGCGCGGTCGACGCGGACAAGAAGCTCACACGCGACGGCGAGCTCATGGCACGGCTGCCGGTCGACCCGCGAGTCGCGCGTCTCCTCGTCGTCGCGAACCAGAACGGCGCGCTGCACGAAGGGCTCGTGATCGCGGCGGCGCTCAGCGTCGTCGATCCGCGCGAGACGGGCGTCGACCCGGACACCGCACGGCGCAAGCACGAGGAGCTCGCCGACCCGCGCTCGGATTTCACGACTTACTTGCGGATCTGGAACGCGTACCGGCACGAGCGCCGCAACGGCGAACGCGCACTGCGCGCGTGGGCGAAGGAGAAGTACCTGTCGCTCGCGCGGCTGCGCGAGTGGCACGACGTCCACACGCAGCTGCACGAGCTCGTCCAGGGCTTGAGTTGGCGAACGCGCGAGCACCCGGCCGACTATCGCGCGATCCACCAGGCGGTGCTCGCGGCGTTCGTCGATTTCATCGCGGAGCACGAGGAGGGCACGACCTACCGGGGCATGCGCGACGCCCGCGCGCAGCTCTTCCCCGGCACGCCGCTCTCGAAGAAGCGGCCGCGCTGGCTCGTCGCGGCCGAGCGGATCGCGACCGAACGGAACTATCTGCGCACCGTGGCGCAGGTGAATCCGCGCTGGGCGCTGCGGGTCGCGCCGCACCTAGTGAAGTTCGAGTATCACGATCCGCTCTGGGATCCCGAGCGCGGCCAGGTCACCGCGCGCGAGGTGATCACGCTGTTCGGCCTCACGCTCGGCAGCGAGCGGCGAGTCGACTACGGCCGCGTCGCGCCGGTCGAGGCGCGGAAGATCTTCGTCGCGGACGCGCTCTCGGCAGATGCGCTCGTTCCGCTTGCGCTGCCAGCTTCGGCTGCTGCGCGCGAGCGCGAGCCGGCGTTCCTCGCACGCAACCGCGCGCTACGCATGCAAGTGCTCGACTGGGAAGCGCGGCTGCGCAAGCGGGATCTTTTCATCGGCGAGCCGGGCATCGCGGCGTTCTACGACGCGCGGCTGCCGGCCGACGTGCGCGACCGGCCGACCCTGCTCGCGTGGTGCGCGACGCTCGCGAACGACCGCGCGCTCACGATGACCGCCGCGGATGTCTCGAGCCGCGACCCGGCGGAGATCACGCCGGAGCGTTACCCGAGCAATCTCGAGATCGCGGGGCAGCCGGTGCCGTTGCGCTACAAATTCGAGCCCGCCGCCGACGACGACGGCGTGACGATCGAGATCCCGCGCGCGCTGCTCGGCGCGCTGCGACCCGAGCAAGTCGAGTGGCTCGTGCCGGGCTGGCTCGCCGAGAAGGTCGTCGCCCTGCTGCGCGGGCTGCCGAAGGAGCTGCGCCGGCCTCTCGTGCCGTTGCCCGACACCGCGGCGGAGCTGATCGCCGCGTGCGAGCCGCGCCGCGGCCGTCAGCCGCTCGTGAGCGCGTTGCGCGATGCGCTGCTCGAGCGCCGGCGCGTGACGCTCGACCCGAAGCTGCTCGACGAGCGCGCGCTGCCGCCGCATCTCTCGATGCGGATCGAGGTTCGCGACGCGGACGGTCGCGTGCTCGGCGCGAGCCGCGATCTGCGGGCGGTGCAACGCGAGTGGCTCGACGCGCGCGGGGCCCGCGCGGCTCCTGCAGGCGGTAACGACGAATGGACGCGAACGAACCTCGCGCACTGGGACTTCGGCGACCTGCCCGACGCCGTCGCGCTGCGCCAGGGCGGTCGCGACGTGCAGCTCTATCCGAGCCTGCTCGAAGACCGCGGCCGCGTCGATCTGCGGCTCTTGCCGCCCGGACCGGCGGCGGTCGAGCAGCATCGCATCGGCGCGCGCCGCCTGCTGCTGAAGTCCGTGCCTCAACAGGCCGCGTTGATCCGCGAACGAGCTCTGAAGGACCGCGAGCTCGTGCTCGCGTATCACGGCGTGGGCAGTGCGGAGGAGCTCGTCGACGATCTCACGCTCGCGAGCGCGGACGAGGCGTTTACGCTGGTGCCGCCGCTTCGCACGCGCGCTGCGTTCGACGCGGCGCTCGACGCGGGGCGAGCGGAGCTCGTACCGAGCTCCGATGCGCTGCGTGCGCTGCTGAGGGATGTCGTGACGCTCGCGCGCGAGTTGCGCCGCGACATGAAAGCGGCGGAGGGCAAAGGTGCGCAACCCGCGATCCGCGAAGAGATCGTCGCTCAGCTCGGCGACCTCGTCGGGCCGCGGACTCTGAGCTCGACGCCGCCCGAGTGGCGCAAGCATCTGCCGCGCTATCTGCGCGCGGCGAGAGCTCGTTGGGAGAAGCGCGGCCAAAAGCAGGACGCGGAGCTCGCGGCACAGATTCGCGCGGCGGCTGCGCCGCTCGAGCGTTGGCGCACGGAGTGGCCCGAGGGTTGGCCATGGCCGGAAGCTGTCGTCGACTATCGCTGGCTGATCGAGGAGCTGCGCGTGTCGCTGTTCGCCCAGCAGCTCGGTACAGCGCGACCCGTATCCGCCAAACGCCTCGACCAGGCCTGGCGGCGCGTGCTCGACATGAGCGGCGGATAGGTGCCGCCTGCTCGGCGGCAGACCGCGTGTATAGTGCGCGGACCGTAGAACGAGCCGACTCGTATGACGCAGGCGCGCATCCCAACCGATTGGAATCCCGCGAGCTGGCAGACGCGGCCGGCAGCGCAGCAACCCGTCTACAAGGACGGAGCGGCGCTCGACTCGGCGGTGAGCCGCCTCAGCGCACTGCCGCCGATCGTGACGACCTGGGAAATCGAGCGCCTGAAAGAGGAGCTCGCGAGGGCGCAGCGCGGCGAAGCATTTCTGCTCCAGGGCGGCGACTGCGCCGAGACGTTCGACGAGTGCACGTCGGACAACATCGTGCAGAAGCTCAAGATCCTGCTTCAGATGTCGCTCGTGATGCTCGTGGGCCTCAAGAAGCCGATCGTTCGGGTCGGTCGGATGGCCGGCCAATATGCGAAGCCCCGCAGCGCCGACGTCGAGACGAAGGGCGGTGTTTCGCTGCCGAGCTACCGCGGCGACATCATCAACCGGCCGGGCTTCACGGCCGCGGACCGCGAGCCGGACCCCGAGCTCATGCTGCGCGGCTACGAGCGCGCGGCCCTCACGCTGAACTTCGTTCGCTCGCTGATCGACGGCGGATTCGCGGACCTGCATCACCCCGAGAACTGGGACCTCGCGTTCGTCGGCGAGTCGGCGCTCGCGGAGGAGTATCACAAGCTCGTGCAATCCGTGGAGGACTCGCTGAAGTTCTTCGAGTCGATCACGGGCGAGCCGATGCACGCGACGCATCGCGTCGAGTTCTACGCGTCGCACGAGGCGCTGCACTTGCCGTACGAGCAGGCCCAGACGCGCTTCCGACCGCCTCGACAGCGTTGGTACAACCTCGCGACGCACTTCCCATGGATCGGCATGCGTACTGCGGACCTCAACGGCGCGCACGTCGAGTACTTCCGCGGCATCGCGAATCCGGTGGCCGTCAAGATCGGCACGAGCGCGACGGACGAGCAGCTCCAACAGCTGATTCATGTCTTGAATCCGCAGAACGAGCCAGGCCGGCTCACGTTCATCACGCGCTTTGGCGCGAAAAACGTCGACGCACATTTGCCGCGCGTGATTCGCGCCGTGCGCGCGACGGGTTCGCGGGTGCTCTGGGTCTGTGACCCGATGCACGGCAATACGGAGACCACCGCCGAGGGCTACAAGACCCGGCGCTTCGACAACATCCGCGCCGAGCTGCGCGCCGCGTTCCGAATCCACGCGGAGCAGGGCAGCGTGCTCGGCGGCGTGCACCTCGAGCTCACGGGCGACAACGTTACCGAGTGCATCGGCGGCGCGCGTGGACTCAAGGAGTCGGATCTCGCGCGCGCCTACAAGTCGCAGGTCGATCCGCGTCTGAACTACGAGCAGGCGATGGAGATCGCGATGCTGATCGGCGGGCGCTTGCCCACGCACGACTGAGGCCATGGTTCGGGGCTCGGCTCGGGAGCCGACGGCCGGCGGTCGGCCGCACGTCGACAGCGCCTGGCCGTCCGCCGTGTTCGACGCGGGCTGCACGCGCTGCGCGCGGCTCGCGAGGCACCTCGCCGCGATGCGCGCCGAGCACCCCGAGTACTACAACCTACCGGTGCCGCCGTTCGGCGACCCCGACGCGCGCCTGCTGATCGTCGGGCTCGCGCCCGGAGCGCACGGTGCGAACCGCACTGGACGGCCGTTCACGGGCGATTACGCCGGCGTCCTTCTGTACGAGACATTGTTCGCTGCGGGGCTCTCGACGCGGCCGGTGTCGGTTTCGGCCGCGGACGGCCTCGAGCTTCGGAACTGTCGGATCACGAATGCCGTCAAATGCTTGCCGCCCGCGAACAAGCCCGAGACGTCGGAAGCGGACACTTGCAACCTCTATCTCGCGGCCGAACTAACGCTCCTGCCACCGCCGCGCGTGATACTCGCGCTCGGCGCGATCGCGCATCGGGCGGCCCTTCGCGCGCTCGGCGTGAAGCCGGGCGGCTACCCGTTTGCACACGGGGCCGTTCATCGGCCGCCCGGCGCGCCGATCGTGGTCGACTCTTATCATTGCAGCCGCTACAACACGCAGACGCGGCGCTTGACTGCCCAGATGTTCGCGGACGTGCTCGCTGAGGCGCGCGCGCTCGCGACCGAACGGTGATGACGACGGAGAACCGACAAACCGACCCGACGACCGGAACCGGCGAGCCGCGCGGCGCGCCGGCGGACGAGCGCGCGCAGAAGAACACGGAGCCGGTCGCGCCCGCCGCGCCGTTCGATCCGAGCGACGTGATCAAGCACCTCACGCACAAACCGGGCGTCTATCGGATGCTCGACGCGGGCGGCGAAGTGATCTACGTCGGCAAGGCACGCGACCTTCGCAAGCGCGTGACGAGCTATTTCCAAGGTGGGCGCGCGCAGGACGCGAAGACCATAGCGATGGTGCGCACGATCGCAGGTCTAGAGGTCACGGTCACGCGCACCGAGACCGAAGCGCTGATGCTCGAGTACAACTTGATCAAGCAGCATCGGCCCCGCTTCAACGTCGTGCTGCGCGACGACAAGAGCTATCCGTACATCCAGCTCGCGTCGAATCATGCGTTCCCGCGGCTCACGTTCTATCGCGGCCCGCGCACGAGCAAAGCGCAGCTGTTCGGGCCGTATCCGAACGCGGGCGCCGTGCGCGAGACATTGAGTCAGCTGCAGAAGCTCTTCCAGCTCCGGAGCTGCGAGGACAGCTACTTCGAGAACCGGAGCCGGCCGTGCTTGCAGTACCAGATCCAGCGCTGCACCGCTCCGTGCGTCGCGCTGATCACGCAAGAGGACTATGCGCGCGACCTCGAGCACGCGGTGCTGTTCCTCCAGGGCCGCAGCGACGTCGTGACCGAGCGGCTCGGCGAGCGCATGGAGCAGGCGGCAGCGGCGCTCGAGTTCGAGCGCGCGGCGCAGTATCGCGACCAGCTCGCGAAGCTCAAGAACGTGCAATCACAGCAGCTGATGGCGAGCACGCGCGGCGACTTCGACGCGGTCGGCCTCGCCGAGGATCACGGCATTCCGTGCGTCGCGATCATGTTCTTCCGCGGCGGCCGCTCGCTCGGCAGCCGCAACTACTTCCCAAAGGTCGCCAAAGGCGGGTCCGACGACGACGAGATCATTCGCGCGTTCCTGCTCCAGTATTATGGCGGCCGAGAAGCGCCCAAGGAGATCCTCGTGAGCCGCGCCGTGCCCGAGGCGGCGGCGCTCGCGGAGCTTCTGACGGCGCAGTCGGCACACAAGGTCGAGATCAAGTCGCGGGTGCGCGGCGACCGCGCGCGCTTCGTCGAGATGGCCGTGACGAACGCGCGCCACGGCGCGGAGCTCCGCTATCAGGCGAGCGCATCGTACGAGGGCCAGCTCGAGGCGCTCGCGGAGGCGCTCGATCTGCCCGAGACGCCGAGCCGGCTCGAGTGCTTCGATATCAGCCACACGGGCGGCGAAGCGACGGTCGCGTCGTGCGTGGTGTTCGGCACGGAGGGGCCGCTGAAGTCCGATTACCGGCGCTTCAACATCGAGGGTATCGAGCCCGGCGACGACTACGCCGCGATGGCGCAAGTGCTCACGCGGCGCTACGCGCGCGTGAAGCAGGGCGAGGTGCCGATGCCCGACGTGCTGTTCATCGACGGTGGTCCAGGCCAACTGGCACAGGCGCTCCACGTGCTCGAGGAGCTCGCAATCCCGGATCTGCGCGTCGTCGGAGTCGCGAAGGGGCTCGATCGCAAGCCCGGTCGAGAGAGCCTGCACCTGCCCGAGCGCAACGAGCCGCTGCACTTGCCGCCCAGCTCGCCTGCACTACACTTGATCCAGCAGCTGCGCGACGAGGCGCACCGCTTCGCCATCACCGGGCATCGCGCGCGGCGGCAGAAGGCGCGCACGCGTTCGCCGCTCGAGGAGATCCGCGGGCTCGGTCCGAAGAAGAGGCGAGATTTGCTACGCCAATTCGGCGGGTTGCAGGCGCTGACGCGAGCGGGGGTCGACGATCTCATGCGCGTGAAGGGCATTTCGCGGCAGCTCGCCGAGTCGATCTACGAACGTTTCCATGCCGACTGAGGCCGGCTGAAAGGACGAATGGACTTCAATCTGCCGAACGCGCTCACGTGGTTTCGGATCATCGCGATTCCGCTGGTCGTGATCGTGTTCTATTTGCCCGTCACGTGGGCGCGCCCGGCCGCGGGCCTGTTGTTCGCGCTCGCGGGTATCACCGACTGGCTCGACGGTTATCTCGCGCGCCGTCTCGGCCAGACGTCGAGCTTCGGTGCGTTCCTCGATCCCGTTGCCGACAAGCTGATCGTCGCGACCGCGCTCGTGCTGCTCGTGCAGGCGCGCGCGGCCGATGTCGCGGCATACAAGTACTTCGACCTGGGGTTCGGCCGCGACCCGACCGTAGTGCTCGCGCTCGTCGCAGCGGTGATCATCGGCCGCGAGATCACAGTGTCGGCGCTGCGGGAGTGGATGTCGCAGATCGGCGCGCGTGCGCACGTCGCGGTCAATTTCGTAGGCAAGTGGAAGACGACGTTTCAGATCGTCGGCATCGCGCTGATGCTCTATCGGGAGCCGTTCTTGGGGGGCGCCGTCTATCTCGTCGGCGAGGTGATGCTGTACGTCGCGGCCGGGCTCACGCTGTGGTCGATGATCGAATATCTGCGCGCGGCCGCGCCCGCGATGCGCGGCGCGGCGGACCCCGGCGGCCAGCGCTGAGGCGCTCGTGACAGCGGTCGCCGGACCGGGCTAATCTCCGGGCTTCGAATTCATCTCTCGGGGGAACAATCATGAGGATTTCTCGAACCATGTTCGCGGGCGCGCTCGCGGTCGGAGTGATGCAGGTGGCGCTCGCGGCCGACACGCGCTCGCCGGCGGAAGAGGCGGCGGATCGCGCCGCAATCGAGGCGTTGATGTGGCGCTACGTGCGCGCGCTCGACTCGCTCGACGCGGACGCGTACGCAGCGGCCTATACGGCCGACGGCTCGTTCGGCAGCGGTCAGAACTCCGAGCACGGCAGCGCCGAGCTCAAGAAGATGATCACCGACCTAAAGAAGAACCGCGCCGATCGCGAGGCGAAGGGCGAGCCGGCAACACCCGCGATGTATCACGTGATCTACAACCACACGATCACGTTCACCGATCGCGATCACGCTCGCTACGACGCGTACTGGTCGACGATGTTCGCAGGCACGGGGACGGGTGCGTCGGCGACCCCGCCGCGCGTGGCGGCCGTCGGCCGCAGCGTCGACATGCTCGTGAAGCAGAACGGCCAGTGGCTGATCCAGAGCCGAGACGTCGCGCCGAAGTGAAGCTCGTGTTTTGCGGAGGCCGGCGGCTACGGTAGAATGCCGGCCTCTCCGAGCGGGAATAGCTCAGTTGGTAGAGCACGACCTTGCCAAGGTCGGGGTCGCGAGTTCGAGTCTCGTTTCCCGCTCCACTTCTTTACCTGAACCGTCTCTACTCCAGAGACTGCTTTAGCGGCCCGAGGTGCGCCTCGTAGTAGCGCCATTGATCGACGGCGCTCCGGTATATCGGTTGCCGCACTTGCTCCGAGCTCGCGGTGCGGATGGTCCGCTCGGTCCGGTAAAACTCGAGGCAGCCCCGCTCGAACTCGAGCCCGCAATGATCCAGCACCCGCCGTACCTGTTCCTCGGTATCCTCGACTACGGCCTCATAGTCGACTCGGAGTACCCGCCCCGGCAGCACCGAGTCCCAGTGCGACATTAGCGCGACGTAGTCGCGATAGTAGCGGCCGATCTCCTCGAGGCTGTAGCTGAACGTCTGACCCTGTGCGAACAACTGCTTGAAGACACTGAAGCAGCATGCCATCGGATGTCGGCGCGCATCGAGGATCTTGGCATTGGGCAGAATCAGGTGGATCAGCCCGACGTACGCGAAATTGTTGGGCATCTTGTCGATGAAGTACGGAGCACCCGAGCGAATGGCCGCTGTGCGCTCGAGGTACCGGCTGCCCATCGCTTCGAGGTCGTCCCGCGTCAGCGTTGCCAGAGCCGCGGGATAACCCGATTCGCGGCCGCGCCGTCCGGCAGGTCTCAGCTGCCGGGCGATTGCCATCATGTCGGGGAGCTCCATCGTGCCCTCGACCTTACTGTGGCTCGCGAGGATTTGTTCGAGCAGCGTCGAGCCGGCACGCGGCGTGCCGACGATGAAGATCGGCGCCCGCGACGGATTGCCCGCGCCTCTTCTGGAATCGAGAAACTCCGGGCCGAAGAACGCGGCGATCCTCTCGGTGTCCGCATGGTGTGCGTCGGCATCCCAGTGCACCGTCTGCCGCCGGGCCGCATTGCCGCTCGCATAATGCCGATACGACTCGTCGAACTCGCCCTTGTCCTCGAGCGCCTTGCCGAGGGCGAACGAAAGATGGACGAAGTTCTCCTGATCGGCAACGCTGCGTTCGAGCGCGGCGCGCATGTGGACGATGTCCGCGTCGTCGAACTCGAACGTCTTCAAGTCCGACAGGCTCCAATAAGCCTCACCGAGATCGGGTTGCATACTGAGCGCCGTCCGATAGGCGGCGACCGCCTCGCCTTGCCTGCCGACCGTCTTGAGCGCATGGCCCCTGTTCAAATGCAACCGAGCCTCGGCTGGATATTGCTTCGATACCGCGTCGTAAATCTCGATCGCCGCGTGAGTCTCCCCGATCTGCGCAAGGATCGCAGCCTTGAGCAAGAGATACATCGGGCGATTCGGTTCGGCGCCCAGGATCTTTTCGATTTCGATCAACGCCTCGCGATAGCGGAGCCGCCTGAACAGCAGGTTTGCGAAGCTATGCCTCGCGAGATGGAAATCGGGCGCGAGATCTAGGCAATACGCCAATAAGTCTTCGGCCTCGTCGAAACGGCCGAGCCTGACGCCGACTTCGGCCAGCAGGCGGATCGCGGCGACGTTACGCGGCTCGCGCTTGAGGAAGTTTCGACACAGGCGCTCGGCTAGGCCGAGATCGTTTGCAAGGAGCGCGTCGGCCGTCCTGATTAGCTCGAGATTGGCGGCCGACGGGTCGATCGATTGCTGAAACGCCTCGCTGCCTTCGGTAGCGGGATTGTCCCTAGAAACGCCCATGGCACAAGGCAAGATGCTGGCATGCCGGGCTCGCTCTCGGCAATCACGGCGGGCGTACAATCGCCGGCAGCTGGCACGGCGGCACTCGTATAACGGTCATGTTTTGATCGTACTTCGGTCCGGTATCGCGGGCGGATTTCGGTTAACACGGTCCGGGTTGCGGGGGGACGCTCATGAAAAAAAAGGCTGCGAACCTTGTTCCACTGATCGCGACAGGGATCGTGCCCACCGCGACACTGACGTCCGCTCTCGTAAGCTCGCCGGCCCTTGGCGCGACTGGCGATCTCGATACAAGCTTCGGTGCCGTTGGCCGCCTGGGACCGATCCTCAGCGGTCCCGCGTGGTCGCTTCAGCCGCTCGACGACGGAACGCTGCTCCTGGGCGGCGGCGCCTTGTACTACGACTTCTATTACGGTCAAAGCGTGACGAATTTCGTCAGCCGAGTGACCGCTGCGGGCGCAGTTGCCGCGACTCTCGAACAGAACAATCCGGGGGATTTCCAGATATTCGACGTGGTTCGGCAGTCCGACGGGCGGGTTGTAGCGGTCGGCCGCAAACGCGACTCCAAGGGCAACGGGTCGCAGCTCGCAGTCTTTCGCCTGCAAAGCACTGGTCCGCTCGACGCAACATTCGGCACGAATGGCGTCTTCTTGCTCGGCGATCCGACGATCGGAGACCTGGACGGCGGCATGTCGGCCGTGCTCGACCCCGACCAACGGGTGGTCATTGCCGGTTCGAAGGCCGGGCAACTCGTTGTCTTACGCTTATTGCCGGACGGTTCGCTCGATAACTCCTTCGGCGATCTAGGCGTATTTACCGGGCCGGAGAACCACGATCCTCCGAGCGACGGCCCCGGTGCACGCACGAGCATTTTGCGGACGGCGGCTGGGGGCTACCGCGTTACCGCGTCGAACTCCAGCGGTTGTCGGATCATTGCGTTGACCGCGGTCGGCGCCATCGACGCTACGTTTGGCGCATCGGGCGTCGCTACTGTCAATGCACCGGTGGGCCCGTCCGTGCAGTGCGCTTCGATGGTGCCCAACCCCGATGGACGCTTGCTGATCGCCGGGAACGCCGCCGGACATGGATTCGCGGCGCGCATGCTTGCGAATGGTCAACAGGACGCGGGCTTTTCGGCCGACGCCGTTTCCGCAGCAATGACCGACGCGACGGCGGTGGCTGCAGGTAATGACGGATCGGTCGTCGTGGCCGGCGCGGGCGTCAGCGGTACGACGATCATGCGGCTGCACGCCGACGGCGAGCTCGATGCGCTGTTCGGGCGCGCGGGCTCCACGGTGGTCGACATTCGTTCCACTTTCGGTTCGGCGTCGGCTGTACATGCGATGTTCGTGGGTGCGGACGGCGGTGTCTTCGCAGCGGGCGGTGACCATAAGTCCAACACTGCGTTTGTCGCAAAACTACTCGGCGCGAGCGGCGGCAAATCGCCCGGTGTTCTCGGTATCGCGGAGCAATCCCTGATACCAACGTCGGAGGGCGCCGGCGAAGTGGCCGTTACCGTGCAACGCACAGGCGGAGCAGACGGCAGCGTCAGCGTGGCATACGAGACAGTCGCAGGTAGCGCCACAGCTGGCACGGATTTCGGTCCGGTATCAGGGCTACTCTCCTGGGGCGACGGGGACATCACCGAGCAGCAGATCCGCGTACCGATCGTAAGCGACGACGTTGTGGAACTGGCGGAGAGCTTTCGCGTGACTCTCCGCGATATTCAGGGCGGAGCCGGGCTTGGCACCACGGGAGCAAACGTCCAAATTGCCGCGGACGGCGGCCCCTTTGGCCAGTTCAACTTCCTCTCGCCGTCACCCTCCGTTATGGAAAGCGCCCCATACGCGCAGCTCACGGTGTCTCGATCCTCTTATTCCTCGGGCCCAGTGTCAGTGACATTGACACCGCTCGCGGGCACGGCTGCGGCGGGCGCCGATTTCGTCGCGGTCCCGATAACGTTGACGTGGGCGGACGGTGAGGCGGGCAATAAAGTCGCTCGGATCCCGCTCGTCGACGATACACAATCGGAACTAGACGAGGACTTTACGGTGCAGTTGTCGAATCCCACCGGCGGCGCAGTAGTCGGCCCGCAATCAATCGCCAGAGTGCGAATCTTCGACAACGACCCGCCGGCGCCGAGGCTAGGCGCAGGTGCCTTCGACTTATTTTCGGTGTCGTTGCTCGGCCTCCTTCTGACGATGCGACGGTTCTTCGGCAGAACACCATCGAGCTGCGTCCGGCGTTAACTGACGGCTAACAACCGTAATTAACCTCTCAAAGTCCGACTCGCGCTGTACAGTCCGGGCATTGGCCTCGTACCCCATGTAGTTGGGGGTAGTACGGTCACTCGCGAGAGATTCTCGATGAAAACGAAGTTCGTGGTAGGGGCCGCGGTAGTTGTTTTCGCGGGACCGCTTCAGGCGCATCACAGCGTCGGTGTGTTCGATACGGCAACACCTATCCTCGTGAAGGGCATCATCGCCGAAGTGCATTTCGCTAATCCTCACTCGGAGATTTTCGTCGATGTCGTGGACGCGGACGGGCAGCGGGTGCGCTGGGCGGTAGAAAACTCCGGTACCTTGGCCATGACACGGGAGCGCGGCTTCGACGAGAAGACCTTGCAGGTAGGTGATCCCATCGAAGTGTGTGGTTACGCGCCAAAGCGTCCGTATGCGACCAGTGAAGAATTGGCCGATAGAGGTATTCCGATTCCCGGGCCGTGGTGGGGTGAATGGGACAGAGTCATAACCGGGCGGCTACTGATTCTGAAAGGTGGCCCAGCCAAGGATTGGTCGCACTATGGTCCGTTGGACGCGTGCCAGGCCCTGCTTGGAGATAACCGATGAGAAAGACAGCAACAACCTTGGCGACGGGGCTCGCAGCGCTCGCTTGCGCCGGTTTCGCTCGCGCACACCATTCCGGCTACATGTATCAGACGACGCCGATCTGGATCAGCGGGGCGGTGATCCGTTTCGATCTCAAGAATCCGCATACGATCATCACGCTAGAAGATCGGAGCCAGAACGGCGAGGTTCGCCTGTGGGCCGTAGAGGGTCCGTCGCAAACAGAAATCGATCGAATGAATATCAACGACCAAATCCCGAAGGTCGGCGACACCATCGCGGTTTGCGCGTTTCCCTATAGGTCGGCGGAAGAGATCGCGCGCGATCCGCGCATTGGGGGTGGCGATGGTTCGACGCGGCGATCGTCCCCGACCACCGACGGCTCCTCGCCGCAGTTCGTTGCCGGGCACGTGATAAAGATGACGGACGGAGAAATGAGATTTTGGGAGCCCCACGGCTTCATCGTCGAGTGCCTGCGCGGCTCGGACGCCAACAGACAGGCGTGGGTGGACCTCCTGAACGCCAACCCGAGAGCCCGGGAGTATTGGTGCAAGGGACGGCGGTCTGCGGCTGTTCAGGCGAACGAATCGTTCATCGGGCTCGTCGAGGCGATCGACGGTTCGCTCTACGAGCCTTGCAAATAAAGCAACGCGCCAGGCGCCGCTCAGGACTTGGATCGCTTTTTTGGAACTTTGTCGCCTTCGCGCCGCGCCTCCGAGAGTCCTATCGCGATCGCCTGCTTGCGACTCTTGACCTTCTTGCCCGAGCGCCCACTGCGCAACGTGCCGCGCTTGCGCTTGTGCATCGCTCTCTCGACCTTTTTCTGCGCCCGACGACCGTATTTCCGCTTCGTCCGTTTCTTGGCCATGTCCACGCTCCATCAGCGCCTACTCGCTCGACAGTGAGCAGGATTCGTGCCACTGATGGGCAGCACCACGCGGTTATTTTTTTCTGGGCGCAGCGGAGGGGGCAGGTGACGCTGCGGCCGCCGCTGCTCGCTCGTCGGCACGCGCGCCGCTCAGGATGTTGTGCAGCGCGTAGTTGCCCTCGTGGCACGCGTACTCGTACATCCCATAGTTGTCGTCGCGCTTGAGCGGCATCTGCATCGTCCACGGCGCGGTCCACGTTTGCGGGTCGTCGATCGTGATCTTGTAGTCGATCGTGTCCGCCGCCGTGCGCGTGAAGCGCTCGGTGATCTTGAGCGCTGCGGTGTGCCGCGCGCCACCGCCGTTAAGCCCGACGCCGGTGCGATCCGTGAGGTTGGTCGTCTCGACGACGAGCGTGTCACCTTCGAAACGACCGCGCGAGTCGCCGAGCAGCATCTTGATGTCCGGGCTCACGTGCGTGCGCCCGTCGAGCGGCACGACGCGCGTCTCGTGGATCATCTCGTTCACGATCGCGACGTAGCCCGGCGCTTGGACGATCTGGTTGCCGTTGTTGTAGATCACCGGTAGCACGGAGCCCGCAACGCCGCGCGTAATGCAGCGATCATAGAGACTGCGGTCGGTGTAGGAGTCCGCCGGCCCACGACCCTCGCGCGCCTTGCGTAGCTCCGCTTGGCGCTGCTGCGCGGCTTCGGTGAACGGCGGCATCCGGCCGTTCGGCGGATCGACGATCAGCGACGCTTGGTGCTGCGGCGAGCCGCGTTCGAGCCAATGCGGGGGCGGCGAAACCGGGCCGCCGACTTCGCCGCCGGGCGCCGACTTCGCGCTCTCGATGTCGAAGTCTGCATTGTCCTGCTCCGTCTGGCGCGCGGCGCGTGCTTCACGCTCCGCGTACTCCTCGTCGTTGAGCACGTTGCGAGACCCGAGCTTCTCGTCGCGCTGAACGGGCACGCCGACCATGTGAGTGCTCGGCCACTTGCCTTGCAGGTCGGGATCGCCCCACGGAGTGCGCGGCACCCTATACGCGCCGCCCGGCGCAGCGGCGGACGCCGCCGCGGCCGGCGAGTCCGCGCGGTCGCACCCGGCCACGGCGAGAGTCGCGAGGCCAACGAGCGCCGCTCGGCGCGGCGCGCTGATCGACACTTTCATTCCGCCGTCTCCTTGTCGCGTATCGCAGAGCGGCGGCCTGGGCTCGAGCCTATTTCGGCTCGATGCGCAGCACCGCGCCCACGGCTTCGTCTGTGATCACGTAGAGCAGGCCGTCAGGGCCCTGCTTCACGTCGCGAACCCGCTGGTGAAGATCGACGAGCAGCGACTCGCGCCGCAGCTCCTCCATCTTCTCGTTGAACAGGATGCGATCGAGATGGCCCGTGCCGGGAATCTCGCCTTGGCGCAGCCCGCCGACGAACACGTCACCTTTCCACTTCGCGAGCTTGTCGCCCGTGTAGAACGTGAAGCCCGAGACCGCGATCGCGGGCGTCCAGTAGACCACCGGCGCCTCGTAGCCGTCGTGCGTGGGCATCTTGTTGTGGAACGGGCCCGGATAGTCGCGGCCATAGCTCACGATCGGCCAGCCGTAGTTCTTGCCAGCCTTGATGATGTTGAGCTCGTCGCCGCCGTTCGGGCCGTTCTCGGTCTGCCAGAGCTCGCCCGTCACGGGATGCACTGCAAGGCCGAGCGAGCTGCGGTGGCCGAGCGAGTAGATCGCCGGAAGGAACTCGATGGCCGTCGCGCCGGCCTTTGCGCCGAGCGGCACGGCCTTCTGGCCGATGAACGGGTTGTCCTTCGGCACGCTGCCGTCGTCGTTGACCCGCAGCACCTTGCCCGCGGTGGAGCTCGGATCCTGCGCGTCACCGCCGCTCGTCGCGATGTAGAGCTTGCCGTCGCGGCCGAACGCGATCGGCATTGCGCCTTGCGTGTACTCGTCGGAGACCCAGATGTCCTTCACTTGGTCGACCGCCGAGCCGGTCCAGTGCATGCGAGCTACGGCTCCGTAGTTCTTGTCGTTCTGTCGCTTGGTGTAGCTCAAGAAGAGCAGCTGGTTCTGCGCGAACTGCGGGTGCAGCACGAGATCCATGTAGCCATGCACGGCGCCCGGCAATCCCGAGGTGCCCGTGAAGTAGCCGGTCGGGCCGCCCTGGACGGGATTCGGATCGAGCTTGCCGCCCTTGATCACGCGGATGTCGGCTTTGCGCTCCGTCACGAGCATCGTGCCGTCGGGCAGGAACGCGATCGAGAATGGAAACGACAATTCTTTAGTTACGACGACGACGCGGATGTCTTGGCCTTCACCGGTCGTGTATTCGAACGGCCCGGCGCCGAGCGACTTGTTGGCGAGACCGGTCGGCGCGACCGGAATGCCGCCCTGAAACGGAACGTCCTTGTGCTGCGCGAGCGCGGCGCCCGCCAGCAGCGTCGCGGAGAGGAACGTGGTGAATGAGACGCCGCGGACGAGAGTCCTCGGCAACGAACGCGAAGTCGACATAAATATGAGCCCCCAATGTGGACCGCCGGAAGTATAGGGCGAGTCCGCGGAGTGCCCAAGAAGCAGCGGGTATTCGGCGGCGCCGCTCACGTTGCGGCGACTTTCCGCTATCATCCGCCGGTCCAAGCGGGCGCTCGCCCGCGCTATGAGAAGGGGGGATCGAATGCGACAGCGATGGCTCGCCGTGCTGGTCATGGCATCGTGCGCGTGGGCCGCGAGCTCGATGAGCGCGGACGCGCAGCAACGTTCGAAGCTCGGCGGCAAGCCGAACTTGAACGGCATCTGGCAGGCGATGAACACCGCCAACTGGAACCTCGAGGCGCACGCCGCAGCGCCGCTCAACGACTTCTGGCGCCTCGGCGCGATCGGTGCGATCCCGCCCGGGTTGAGCGTGGTGAAAGAGGGCAAGATCCCGTACAAACCGGAAGCGCTCGCGCGCCGCGATGAAAATCGCGCGGGCTGGCCGAAGTCCGACCCCGAGGCGGCGTGCTATTTGCCGGGCATTCCGCGCGCGAACTATCTGCCGTACCCGTTTCAGATCGTCCAGGGCGACGGCGACATCCTGTTCGTGTACGCGTTCGCGAATGCGAACCGCGCGGTGCACATGAAGGACCATCGCACGCTCGACCAAGTGCCGGTGGACTTCTGGATGGGCTGGTCGAACGGCCGTTGGGAGGGCGACACGCTCGTTGTCGAAGTGCTTGCGAACGACGACCGCACTTGGCTCGACCGCGCAGGCAATTACCACAGCAGCGCGATGAAGGTCACGGAACGGTTCACGCTGCTCGATCAGAATCGGATTCAGTACGACGCGACCATCGACGATCCCGAGACCTTCACGAAGCCTTGGACGATCTCGATGCCGCTGTATCGGCACACCGAGCCGAACGCCGAGCTGCTCGAGTACAAGTGCGTCGAGTTCTCGGAGAACTTGTTGTATGGAGAATTCTTGAAAGTCCCCCCGAAGTAGCTAGTACCTTGCGGGTGGTGGAGTTAGGTTAGGCACACTTTTTCGAAGGGATCGAATATGCAGCGCATACGAATCAGCTATCTGGGCGCGGTCGCCGGAGCGGCGCTGGCCGCAGTCTCTGCGCCGACGTTCGCTCACCATTCGTTCGCGGCCGAGTTCGACATCAACCGGCCAATCCAGCTCGACGGTGTGGTCACGAAGATGGAGTTCAGCAACCCGCACTCGTGGTTGCACATCGAGGTCACGACCGACACCGGCGAGAAGCAGGAGTGGATGGTCGAGGGCGGCGCTCCGAACGCGCTGATGCGCAACGGTTGGAACCGCAACTC
>Ga0157374_10001316_pt1 | contig 21150 bp, 13 predicted proteins | sample M25metaG_FD_115308 | JGI IMG/M metagenome (GOLD analysis project Ga0157374, IMG submission 115308) | Miscanthus rhizosphere microbial communities from Kellogg Biological Station, Michigan, USA - M2-5 metaG | ecosystem: Host-associated > Plants > Roots > Rhizosphere > Soil | place: USA: Michigan... | reverse complement strand
TGACGCTGACTATCATTTTCTCTCGAAATGACGGTCATATTGTCGATTTTCTTTCGCTAATATAACCTTACCTAAAAAATTACTTCTTTAGTGCTATTGCTTCCATTCTTTCAAAGAACTTTTGGCTTTTGTTTGCCCCGTTTTTTCGAACGGATTGCAAAGGTAAGAGCCTTTATTAAACTATCAAAAACTTTCTACTGTTTTTTCATCCTTTGTTTTTCACATCCGATGTGGAAACAGTGTGCAGTATTTGAAAGATCTAATCGATTTTTTTAGAGCGGACGGCAAAGATACGATGAGTATTGTTAACACCAAAATTTTCGGCCGATTTTTTTAGGGTTCGGCACCCTGCTTCCTCGTTATCCTGCTGCTGCTTTCTGCCTGCTTTTTTTGGGGTATTTGTCTGTCCGACTCGTAAAGAACTGGTCCGAAGTGAGGGCTTTTGAGATGCCTTGTTTCAAATCGGGTTGCAAAGATAAGCAGATGTACTTCGCTGCCAAATCTTTTTTGAAAATTCCTGTTCCACGAAATGTGCATAACCCGTGAAACGCCGATCCAGTAAAGGTTCTAGCTGGATAAAAAATATCCGTAGAAATGACATGCCGCAACTAACGGCAATGGACGCATTGGTTTTACATTCCTTTAACAAAAGGTTCGGCGGCGGGTTCAACGACACTAACGGGGAAGGATACCCGATGAAGAAAAAGGCCGTGGCCGGGCGCGGAGAAGTCGGCCAGCTGGTTGTCGCGCCGTTCGAGGATGCCGGAGAAGGCTTCGACGCCGAGTTTTCCCCGTCCGACCTGCATCATGGTTCCGACAAGCCCCCGCACCATTCCCCGCAAAAACCTGTTGGCCCGGACACGATAGATAAGGCATTGTTCGTCCTCTTCCCAGGCGCTTTCGAAGACTGTGCAAAGGAAGGTTTTTACCTGGCTGTTGCGCTTGGCGAAAGTGGTGAAATCCTGGAAGGAGGGAATGAGGGCGGCGGCCGCCCGGAGCTTGTCCCGGTCGACGGTATAGGGATAGAACCAGGCGCGATCGGCGAGGAAGGGGTTCTTGACCCTATAAATATAGTACCGATACTCCCGGCTAAGGGCGTCAAAACGACAGTGGGCGTCGGGAGCTACGGGGTAGATATTATTCAGGACGATGTCGGGAGGAAGGATGGCGTTGATATTATAAAGGACGCGCTTTTCTATAGTCCCTTCATAATCAAAGTGAAAAAAGTTCTGCAGGGCATGGACACCGCCATCGGTGCGGGAGGAGCCAGTGAGTTCGAAGCGGGCGCGAAAGAAGATGCCGAGGGCTTTTTCGACTTCTTGCTGGATCGATGTGGCGTTCTCCTGGATCTGGAATCCGCTGTAGTTGGCGCCTTTGTAGGCGAGTTCGAGGAAGTACCTGGGCATGGGGGCAAAGATACGGTCCAGGCGGGAATGAGGGGGGCGCGATACGCGACCTGCGGGTGAGGGGGCGCCATACCCGACCTGCTGGTGAGTTCGAGGATGGCGGCAAATGCGTGGAGGTCGGCGGGCGCGTGAAGGCCGGGGACGGTTGGAGGCCGGGGGACGCCTAGAGGCCGGGGGAAGAGGGGCGGCCGGGGTTAGTGGTGCGCGGCGGGGGCGTTCTGCTTAGCGACCGCCCGTCAGGGTTTTGAATTTATTGGCGTAGACGGGGTCCGTCAGGACGGTTGCGAGTTCGCGGAAGTGTTCATCGGCGGCGAAGGGGTAAGCCGTCTCGAAGAAGCGGTACTTGGCGGCATCGGTAGTGAAGACCTCACTGAGGGCGCGGATCTGGCGGGTGTAGAAGCACTTGGTCTTGAAGACTTTGAGGGCGGCACTAACACGGTCTTCATCCTTGGCGCCTTCGAGCATTTTTACGCGCAGCTTGTCGATGTCGTAGTCAGTGGCGAAGTTGTGGCAGTCGGAGTTGATATACGGCAAGGGCGCCTTTGCAGCGGCCTTCGGCTTCTGGACGGAGTCGTTATGGGTCTTGTCCGCGGGTTGGCTGATGGGAGTGGGGATGATGTCGCGGACGGTGCTTTGGCTGTCGGGGTTGGCTCCGCGTTTGCCGCGGCCGGAGTCGGCGGCGGGGTGGGATTTGGTAGCCGAGGATCGGGAAGAATCGACGCCAAGTTGGAGTTTGGAGCCGGTGGCAGATCGGGGCTTGACGGAGATGAGGCGGGCAGAGTCGCTGTTTGCCTTTTTGGGAGACCCGGCCAACGCGGAGTCGAGTGGGATGATAACGACGACAGTGTCGGCCTTATCCCCTTCCTTGTCCCAAAGGGCGTAAACGAGGCGCATATTGCGAGTCATCCGGATCTGGCTCAGCTTGCTGATACCGGGCCGGGAGCCGGAGAGAGGACTTCGGGTGGGCGAGTCGACCACGGGTGGGGCCTTATGGCCGGGGCTGCCGGAAACGGGCCGGTGCAGGACGCTGGCGGCGGCCGTTGTGTCGGATTTCGGGTTTGCCGGGAGCGGATCGGGTTTTATAGAGGTGACGGTCGAATCGGATTTGGTTACGGCAGAGGAGTTGGTCAAAGCCGTGGAGTTGGTGGCCGTTGATTTGGTGGCGACCGGGTTTATGCCGCCGATTGTCGTAGTGGTGGCGGCGGAGTCGGGTTTGGTGTCGGCCTGGGCTGTGGAGGAGTCCGTTTTGAAGCCGGGGGAGTTGGCGCTCGAAGCAGCCGTATCGGCGTTGCGCGAGGCCGCCGTAGCCGTGGAGTCGAAGGGCCGGGTGTGAGGGTCATAGGGCCGGAACGCGGCAGCAGCAGAGTCGATATTGTTTGCGGTGGTTAAGGCAGAGTCGCGGGTACGCGACGGAGTTGTCAGCGGGGTAATGGGCGCGGCGGCGGTAGGGTTAGTGCCGCCGATCGTCGTTGCCGCGGCGGTGGAGTCAGTAACCAATCCAGCGGCGGCGAAGTCGTTATAGAGGACAGCGGTATCACGGACGACGCCGGCCATCAATCGGGAAAAAGCATCGTCGCGGCGGGTGCCGATCGCACGGAAGGCTTCTTTGTGAGAAGTCGAGGAAAGCATGGGGAGCCAGCTGTTCGTCTGTGAATCAAAGAGCCCCCACCCTGCTTCACCATGCTCCCGGATCTGGAGCTCCTGGTCGTTGTGGATGGCGGCAAGCGCATATGTTTGTTCGACGCCGGGCTGAGAAGGGAAACCGATCGCGAGCGTATAGGTGCTGTCCTTTAAACGAGACAAGATAAGATGCCCGACGGACGAAGAAGAGTAGACCTGATTGCCAAGGCGGACATAGAAGGGCTGCCGATTGTCGGATTGGAGCAGAACGAAGTAGTCCTGTGCGTAGTTATTTCCTGCTAGCAACGAAATCAGGATGACCAGGCCGAGCTTACACATGATTTGGGGGGTTACTGCTCCGGCGTCCGCGGCAGACGGGTCGCCCTTGCAATTTTTATAGGGTTAAGCGTGAAATCCATTGCAAGTTACGGAAAAGCCGCGGGAGTTGGGCGGGCCGGGCGTGTGGGGAAGGCAAGACTTGAGAGGGATACATACAGGGCGTGTGGGGAGTTTCCGGGTGTGAGCGGAGGTGGCGGGGTGTTGCGGTTGCGGAAAAAGGGATAGGCGGCGGAGCAAGGTCGCAAGGCAACAATTATCTTTACGGGCCTTCGGCCGATGGCTGAAGATCTATCGATATTTAAAACTCAACTATGCACGTTAATCAACACATGAGGCATCGAACAAAGTTATTGTCCGTCCTGGTTCCCGCCCTGCTCTCGGGCACATTGCTTGTCCACGCCCAAGAAGCGAAGCAGCCGGATGAAGCCTGGAAAAAGGAGTATCGGGCGACGGCCACGAAGTACGACGATCTTATCAACACGAAGCTGGATGTAAAATTCGACTATGCGAAGTCCTACCTGTACGGCAAGGCCTGGGTGACGATGAAACCCCACTTCTATCCTACCGATACGGTCGTACTGGATGCGAAGGGAATGGATATCAATAAGGTCGCGATCGAAAAGGAAGGAAAGCAGACGGCCCTGAAATTTGATTACGACGGGATGATCCTGCGCATTCACCTGGACCGGACCTATAAATATACCGAGTCCTTTACGCTCTTCATCGATTATACCTCGAAGCCAAACGAATTGAAAGTAAAGGGCAGCGCGGCCATCACGGATGCGAAGGGCCTCTACTTCATTAATCCTAAAGGGGAAGAAAAGGGCAAGCCGACGCAGATCTGGACACAGGGCGAGACGGAAGCCAACTCGGTGTGGTTCCCGACGATCGACAAACCCAACCAGAAGACGACGGAAGAAATCTATATGACGGTTCCCTCGAAATATGTGACGCTGTCCAACGGGATCATGGTCGACCAGAAGAGTAATGCGGATGGCACCCGTACGGACCACTGGAAGATGGACCTGCCGCATGCTCCTTACCTCTTCTTCATGGGCGTGGGCGACTACGCGATCGTGAAAGATTCCTACAAAGGCAAGGATGTCAACTACTATGTCGAGAAAGAATACGCACCGGTGGCGAAACGCATTTTTGGCAACACCCCGGAGATGATCGCCTTTTATTCGCGGATCACGGGGATCGACTACCCCTGGCCGAAGTATGACCAGATCGTGGGCCGGGATTATGTGAGCGGCGCCATGGAAAATACGACATCGACGCTGCACATGGAATCGGCGCAACAGGATGCCCGGGAATTGACCGACGGCAACGCCTGGGAAGACGTGATCGCGCACGAGTTGTTCCACCAATGGTTTGGCGATCTGGTCACGACGGAAAGCTGGAGCAATATCACGCTGAACGAATCTTTCGCGGACTATAGCGAAACACTCTGGAACGAATATAAATATGGCAAGGACGCAGGCGAAGCGGTGAACTTCAAAGGCATCCAAAGCTATCTGCAACAACCGGAAAACGCGCAGAAGAACCTGGTCCGCTTCTACTACGCGGACAAAGAAGACGTGTTCGACCAGGTGAGCTACCCGAAAGGCGGCCGAATCCTGAATATGTTGCGCAATTATGTCGGCGACAGCGCTTTCTTCAGGTCGCTGAACCTGTACCTGACGACCAATAAGTTCAAATCGGCGGAAGCACAACAACTGCGGCTTGCCTTCGAAGAGGTAACCGGGCAGGACCTGAACTGGTACTGGAACCAATGGTATTATGGAAGCGGCCACCCCAAACTGACGATCGACTATGTCTATGACGACGCGGGAGGCAATGTGAAGGTGATCGTGAACCAGGGACAGGAGGGAAAAATATTCCGGCTGCCGATAGCGATCGACGTGTATAACGGTGCAACGAAGGAGCGCCATAAAGTATGGGTGGAGAACAAGACGGATACGTTCACCTTTGCCTACAAGACGCATCCTGACCTGGTGAATGTGGATGGCGATAAGGTGCTGCTGTGCGAGAAGACGGACAACAAGACCCTGGATAATTATATCCACCAATACAAGTTTGCAGGCAATTACGTCGACCGGCGCGAAGCGGTGGAATATTGCGCGAAACACCAGGAAGATGCAAAGGCGTTGGATCTTTTGAAGGCAGCGACAAAGGACAAGTTCTACAAGATCCGCGGATTAACACTGGAAAAACTGGATTTCAAACGGGATGCCGTGAAAGCAGCGTTCGAGCCGATGATCGCGCAAATCGCGCAGAATGACGCCAACAAGGTGGTAAAGGCGAAGGCGATCGAGCTCCTCGGCGCTTTTCAAAATGCCTCCTATGAGCCGCTGTTCATCAAAGCGACGGCTGACAGCTCCTATTCGGTGTCGGGGAATGCGCTGGAAGCGCTGTCGACGATCGACAGTACGAGTGCGCTGGCCCTTGCGAAGAAGATGGTGAAGCAACCGGCGAAGGGTGAGTTGATGACGGCGATCTCAGGCGTGCTGATCAAGTCGGGCGATGAGGGCGATTTCGATGTGATCTCGGATAATTTCGAGAAGATGCCGGTTGGTCAGGGGAAGTTCGAGTTTATGATGCCCTATGCGTCGATGGTGAAGAAGGTGCAGAATACGGAGAAGGTGAAAAGGGGGGTGGATCTGCTGGTGAAGTTCAAGGAACAGATCCCGCAGGCCTACCGGCAGCAGACGGACCCGTATTTTGATAATGCCCTGAAGGGGATTGCGAAGCAGAAGGAGAAGGAGGGGAAGAAGGATCAGGTGGATTACATTAATGGGAAGTTGACAGGAGAGAAAAAGGGATTTTAAATAACCGCGCCCGGCCTTCGGCCGGGCGCGGTTAGAAAGAGGGAGGCCCCACGTCAGTGGGGCCTCCCTCTTTTACCAGGAGCCGCCGGCGCCGCCGCCGCCGGTGTCGCCACCGCCGAAGCCGCCGAAACCACCGCCGCCTCCACTGTCACCGCCGCCGGACCAGCCGCCGCCACCACCGCCGCCGCCAAGGCCGCGGCCGATCATGGTGCCAAGGAGGAAGGGTAGGAAGCCGCCGCCTCCGAAATAGCCACCTCCCCCACCCCCGCCGCCACGATTGCGGAAGATGCTTATGATTATGATAATAAAGATGATGAAGAAAATGCCGGCGCCGAGGCCGTTGCTTCCGCGCCCATTACGGCGGCCGCGACGGGCATAATCGTCGGTTGCCTTGTATTCGCCGGCGGCGGCCTTGATGAGAGCGTCGGCGGCATGAGAGAACCCACGATAGTAATTATCGCCGGGGCTGTCGCCACTGCTCCGGAAATTGGGTACGATCTCGTTATCTATGATGGCCCGCGCGGTAACATCGGGGATAGCGCCTTCGAGGCCATACCCGGTGGTGATGTAGATCTTGCGATTGTCGATCGTCACGAGAACGAGGATCCCATTGTTGGTCTTTTTGTTGCCAATACCCCAGGCCTTGAAAAGCTTCACGGAAAATTCCTCGATATCCTGATCGCCGATGGTGGGCATGGTGACAATAACTATCTGGTTCGACGTGCTGTCGTCATAGTTAACGAGCTTGTGCTCGAGGGTGAAGACCTGGTCATCGGTCATGACATGGGCGAAATCATTGACGAGCCGGTTGGGGTTGGGCTTGGCGGGCACGTCCTGTGCGAAACCGGCCAGGGGACCGAGGGCAAGAGCGGTTATGAGTAAGAGAAGGAAGTTTTTCATTCGTGGTTATTTGCCGAAGACGATGTCGTCGGGTAGCTCGTTCTTATCCGTCGCGCCGTCGTATGGGAAATGTTTTTCGAGTGCATGACCAATATCGGTAACGACGGCAGCGATGCCACCGGCGTAGTCGGCCTTGTTGAAATGCGAAAGGATGTTCCTGACCTGCTCGTTCCAGAAAGCCTGACCTACCTTTTGATGGATAGCGCGGTCACCAAGGACGGCAAGCTGTCGGTCCTTGAGTGCGACATAGACGAGAACGCCGTTGCGGGCGGCGGTGTTTTCCATCTTAAGAACGGCGAACACCTGGGCGGCGCGATCGAGCGGGTCGACGTAGCGGCAATGCCGCTCGACATACACCCGGATCTCTCCGCTGGTGCATTTTTCGGCCGACTGGATGGCAGCGACAATTGTTTGCTGCTGGGCCTGGTCGAAGAGGGGCTTGCGCTTGAATAAGGAGAATGCCAAGAGTTTCTATTTTAAACGGGCCCCGCTTGTGCGGGGCCCGGATGGTTTATTTTATGTCGAAGTGCACGTCGGGTGCGTTCTGGCTGCCGGGGTCGGCCTGGAAGTAAGACCGCTCATGGAAGCCGAACATGCCGGCGAAGATATTGTTGGGGAAGGTCTTGACCTTGAGGTTGTAATCATTCACGGCGCCATTGAATTCCCGGCGGGCGTTGTTGATCCTGTTCTCGGTGCCGGCAATATTGGTTTGGAAGTCCTGGAATTGCTGGGTCGTTTTCAGATCGGGGTAGGCTTCGGCGACGGCCATCAGGCGGGCGAAGGAACCCTGGAGATTGGCCTGGGCGCGTTGGTAAGCGCCGAGCGATGCAGAGTCGTTGACATTGACCTGGACGCTGGTGGCCTTGGCGCGGGCCTCGACGACTTCCTTGAGGGTGGATTTTTCGAAGTTGGCCGAACCTTCGATCGTGTGGATGATGCTACTATAGAGATCAGTACGACGCTGATATTGCGTTTGAACATCTCCCAGTTTATTTTTTACCAACTGATCCGTACTGACGAGCCCGTTGTAACGGCTGCAGGCGCAACCACCGAACAGGAGGACGAAAGCTAAGATTACGATCAGGGTTAAATTCCTTGTACTCATTTTTTTGTTTTTAGGTTAACGAGTGTAAAATTAGCACTTTTGGCGGGGCTGCGCGCGTCCATTTAGGTCATTGGCGGAGTTTGTCATTTGACCCTGGCAAATTCATCGGTAAGCTGGGCGATCCTGTCGGTAGACAGGGATTGGGGACCGGCGGCTATGACTATCCGATACCTAAAAGTAACTGACTGGCCTTTTTGCAAGTGGAAGTTCATGGTCTTGCTGCCGTTGCTGAAGACCTTCTGGCCCAGGGGGTTGGCGGCGAAGAGGCCGTATCCGCGGGCATGCCAGTAAGTGGGATAGCCGGGGTTGGAAGGATGGTCGATAATAGCGATGCTGAGGGTATCGGGGCCCTTCTTCCCATACATGAGGCACCAGGATCCACGGGTGCCCCAGGCGCTGTCGCCGCGTTTGCCTTCGCTGGTGAGATAAGTTCCATTTATATCAGGTGTGTTGCCGGCGGCGACCTTGGTGACATTTCCTTTATCATCGACAAATTCGCCCGGGGCATTGGAGGGGATCTGCAGTTCCTTGGTGACGCGGAGGCCGAGGAGGCCGTCTTTGGCGTCGTTGAAATTTACTTCGATGAGGGCGGTGAGGGTACTGATCCGATCGATATGGCGTTCGGTCGCGGTGGCAGTAAATAAATAAGTCGTGTGTTCGGTGAGGAGGACATTTTGTTTGGAGTCGGTCCAGCGGGCGGCGTAGCGGATGACGCCGACGTTATTGGCCATTGTGGCGCCGGAGCCGTGGGAGGGCATTGCGCGGCCGGTGTGGGTGGGGTTGGCGGTGTTGGTATTGGGATAATGAGACAGAGCGCCTGAAGTAGCATTGCCTGCCTCTATTATGCTGTCGGTCCTGATCCAACCGTATGATTGGGTTCTTTTTGCGGCGGGAATGGCGTAGGAGTTGTTCCAGAAGTCGAGGCCATTGACATTCTCGTAATTGAACCAGAGGCCGAGATGGTGCGGATGATCCACGGGTTCACCGGGCCGTGTTGCCAGCGGAAACCCGCGGGTGACGAGCTGACCGTCGGGGGCGTAGATGGGATAGAGGACGGATTTGGCGAGGGAGTCGGGGTAGAGGAAGGTGGTGAAGGGTTTGCCTGCGGCAGTGATCACGATGTTGGTGCCGGAGGGGTCTTTCGAGACTTTTATCGGGAGTTGCTGAGAGCGCGCGTTAGGGATCGCAGCGAAAAGCCCGCAGGCCAGCGTAGCAAAGCGAAGCTGGGCGAGGACTTGTAGCGAAGAGCCCGACCCGAAGGGGAACGCCCTGAAAATTACTTGTAAAGAGTTACGAAAACGTTTGCGTAGCGTGGATATATTCATATAACAGGCGTTTGCTCGAATTTAGTACATTTAACTATCAAAATGACACTTTCCATATGACTACAAATCGCAGAGATTTTATCCGGCAGACCGGGATGGCCGGCATGGCCACGTATATGGGCGCGCTGGGATTTCCCGCCAGCAGCTATCGCCGGATCATCGGCGCCAATGATCGGGTACGCGTTGGCGTGGTAGGGTTTTCGGACCGCCATCGCAACGACCATATCCCCGCTTTTTTGAAGAGTTACCAGGAAATGAATTTCGATATTATCGCGGTCTCGGATATCTGGAAGAAGCGCCGTGAGGAAGGGAGTGCATTCCTGGCGCAGAAGTTCGGCCACGCGGTGACGCCTTGTGTGAACAACGACGCGTTGTATGCTATAAAAGACGTCGACGCGGTGATGATCTCGACGGCGGATTTTCAGCACGCTTTGCACACGGTAGAAGCGGTGAAGGCAGGCCGCGACACGTATACGGAGAAACCGCTGGCGGAGTCGATGGAGGATGCACGGGCGGTATTGAAAGCCGTGAAGGATTCGGGGAAGATCGTGCAGATCGGCTCGCAGCGGCGCAGCGGTGCGAATTACTGGGCGGCGGCGGATTACATCCAGTCGGGAAAGTTTGGGCCGATCGTGATGGTTGAATTGACCTGGAACGTGAACCAGCCTGGTCGCTGGCGCCGGCCGGCGCTGGTAGCGCAGATGCGGGAGGAGGATACAGACTGGAAGCGCTTTTTGATGAACCGGCCCCATGAGCCGTTCGATGCGCGGAAGCACCTGGAGTTTCGCCTGTTCTGGCCGTACTCGTCGGGACTGCCGGGGCAGTGGATGTCGCACCAGATAGACACCGTACATTGGTTCTCGCAACTGCCGCACCCGCGGAGTGCGTCGGCTAACGGCGGCATCTATGCGTGGCATGACGGACGGAAGAATGCGGATACGATGACGGTGGTGTTCGATTACGGTCCGCTGGACGATATGTCGAAGGGATTCCAGGTGGTGTTTACGTCGCGGCAGACGAATTCCTCCGGTGAGACAAAAGAAATTTACTATTCCAATGGCGGAACGATGAACCTGGATACGAATGTCATTTCGCATGAGGGGGGATTGACGGAGAAGTATGCGAGTGCGATGGGGATGCATGCGAACGAACTGCCGAATGTATCTTTGAAGGAAGTGGCAATAAAGACCTCAACGGAGGCGAGTACGGGCGGCGACCCACTTACGACAGCACACGTTCGCAACTGGATGGAGTGTGTGCGGAGCCGGAAGCAACCGAATGCGCCGATCGAGGCGGGGTATCATCACTCGATAGCGGTGATCATGGCGAATGCGGCGTACCGGACGGGGGAAAAGGTGACCTTTGATGAGAAGACGCAGGAGGTGATGGCGGGGGGAAAGGTGTTTAAATATTGAGTGGCGGCGCGGGGCGATTTAAAGATTAAACTATGAAGGCATTAGTTATAACGGCGAAGGATAAGCCGGTGGAATTGTTGTCGGTTGCCGACAAGGTAGCGGGCGCTGGGCAGGCGTTGGTGCGGGTGTATGCGGCGGCGTTGAATCACCGGGATCTGTGGATTCGGAAGGGGCAGTATGCGGGGTTGAAATACCCGATCGTGCCGGGGTCGGATGGAGTGGGTGTTGTGGAGGCCGTTGGCGCGGGAGATGGGGCTGTCGGGGATGCTGGTGGTTCGGCGAAGAGTGGGACTGCGACGGGAGTTGCGGCCGGCATGATGGCGGGGAATGACTGGATTGGGAAGGAGGTGATCATCGATCCGGCATTGCATTGGGGTCCCGATCCGGGATTTCAGAGCCCGACGGATTTTCGGATCGTGGGGTTGCCGGATGACGGCACGCTGGCGGAGCAGGTGGTAGTACCCGTGGGCAACCTGGTGGCGAAGCCGGGGCATCTTTCGATGGAGGAAGCGGCGGCATTGCCGCTGGCGGGGGTGACTGCATGGCGGGCCTTGATGGCGCGAGGCCGGTTGCAGGCGGGGGAAAGAGTGCAAGCGGGCGAGCGGGTGCAATTGGGCGAGCGGGTGCTGATCACAGGAATTGGCGGCGGGGTGGCCTTGTTTGCGCTGCAGTTTGCAGTGGCGGCGGGTGCACGGGTATATGTGACCTCGAGCAGTGACGAAAAGCTGGCGCGGGCGATGAGGATGGGAGCGGCGGGTGGCGTCAACTATAAGAGTTCGGGGTGGGTGGAGGCGTTGAAAACCCATGCAGGGGCCTTCGATCTGATCATCGACGGCGCGGGTGGAGATGGTGTAAATGATCTGTTCGATCTGGCGATGCCGGGAGGACGGGTGGTGTTTTATGGCGCGACGCGGGGGAATCCTTCTTCGGTGGTGCTGCGGCGGGTGTTTTGGAAGCAATTGAATATCCTTGGATCGACGATGGGGAGCCCGGGGGATTTTGCGGAGATGGTGTCATTTGTAGATCGGCACAAGCTCCGGCCGGTGGTGGATCGCGTGTTTGCGATAGAAGAGGGAGAGGCGGCCTTCCGGCATATGGATGAGGGGGCCCAGTTTGGGAAGATTGTAGTAAAAATAAAATGAGGGGCTAACGCCCCTCATTTTATTTTAGGCCTATTTATGCGTTGACCGCGGCGATACCGGGGAGTTCCTTTCCTTCGAAATATTCGAGCATGGCGCCACCGCCGGTGGAGACGTAGCTGACCTTGTCGGCATAACCAAATTGATTGACGGCGGCTACAGAGTCACCTCCACCGACGAGGGAGAAGGCGCCTTTTTGGGTGGCTTCGGCGACGGCACGGGCGATGCCCCTGGTGCCGCGCTGGAATTTCTCCATTTCGAAGACCCCCATGGGACCGTTCCACAAGATCGTCTTCGAACGGTGGATGACGTTGGTGAATTGCTCACAGGCGTTCTCCCCGATGTCGAGTCCCATCCAGCCATCTGGGATGGCATTGCTGGGGGCAGAAGAGTCGCTGGCGTCGGCGGCGAATTTATCGGCGATGATGCTATCGGCGGGCAGGTGGATGCGGACGCCTTTTTGCTCGGCCTTGGCGCAGAGCTCGCGGGCGGTCTCAAGACGATCGTCCTCACAGAGGGAGTTGCCGATCTTTCCGCCGAGGGCCTTAAAGAAGGTGTAAGCCATCCCTCCACCGATGATGATATCGGTGGCGCGTTCGAGAAGATTTTCGATGATAAGGATCTTATCGGAGACCTTGGCGCCGCCGATGATGGCGACAAAGGGTTTTTGCGCCTGGTGCAGGACTTTTTCGGCGCTGAGTACCTCGCTTTCCATCAGCAGGCCGAACATCCGCTTGTCCTTGGGGAAGAACTGAGCGATGACGGCGGTGGATGCGTGGGCGCGGTGGGCGGTGCCAAAGGCGTCGTTGACATAGACGTCGCCGAGTTTAGCCAGTTTTTCGGCGAAGGCCTTGTCACCTTTTTCCTCTTCCTTATGAAACCGCAGATTTTCGAGAAGGAGGACGTGCCCGGGCTTCAGCGCAGCGGCGGCTTTTGTCGCGGGCTCACCGATACAGTCGGTGGCGAAGGCGACGGGTGTGCCGAGGAGCTGCTGGAGGCGCGAAATAAGGTGTTCGAGGGAATATTTTTCGGAGGGTCCATCCTTGGGACGGCCGAGGTGGGACATCAGGATGACGCTGCCGCCGTCGTTAAGGATCTTCTTTATGGTCGGGATGGCGGCGCGGATGCGGGTGTCGTCGGTGATCTCGTGCTTGTCGTTAAGCGGAACGTTGAAGTCGACCCGGATGAGGGCCTTTTCATTTGCAAAGCTGTGCTGGCTGAACTGGCTCATATAGTTATTTTGATGCAAAACCCGGTCCAGGGGACCGGGTTCTGTTTGGTTCGTTAGACCTTATTTGGAGATCAGTTTGGCGAAATAGTGCAGGCTGCGGACGAGCTGGCTGACGTAGCTCATTTCGTTGTCGTACCAGGAGACGGTTTTTACGAGTTGGACGTCGCCGTTGGTGATGACGCGGGTTTGGGTGGCGTCATAGAGCGATCCGTAACGAATTCCAATGATGTCGCTACTGACGATCTCGTCTTCTGTGTAGCCGAAGGATTCGTTGGCGGCGGCCTTCATGGCGGCGTTGACCTCTTCGATGGAGGTCTTTTTGCCGAGAACAGTCACCAGTTCGGTAAGGCTGCCGGTGAGGGTCGGAACGCGTTGAGCGCCGCCGTCGAGCTTGCCTTTGAGTTTGGGGAGGACCAGGCCGATGGCCTTTGCGGCGCCGGTGCTGTTGGGCACGATGTTGACGGCTGCGGCGCGGGCGCGACGGAGGTCGCCTTTGGGATGGGGGGCGTCCTGGGTATTCTGGTCATTTGTATAGGCATGGATCGTGGTCATGAGACCGGATACGATGCCGAATTTCTCGTCGAGGACCTGGGCCATCGGCGCGAGGCAGTTGGTGGTACAGGAGGCGCAGCTGATGATGGTTTCGCTGCCGTCGAGAATATTGTGGTTCACGTTGAAGACGATGGTCTTGAGATCGCCGGTGGCGGGGGCGGAGATGACGACGCGTTTTGCGCCGGCTTTGAGGTGGGCCTCGGCCTTTTCCTTATCGGTGAAGAAACCGGTACATTCGAGGACGACGTCTACCTTGTGGGAAGCCCAGGGAATGTCGGCGGGGTTCTTTTGAGCATATATCTTTACCTCGTTACCATTAACGATGATGGAGTTTTCAGTGGATTTTACGTCTTCTTCGAAACGGCCCTGAGCGCTGTCATATTTCAGCAGGTGAGCCAATACCTTGGGGCTGGTCAAGTCGTTGATCGCTACTACTTCAATTCCCTCGAGACTGTGAATCTGGCGGAAAGCCAGTCGTCCGATGCGGCCAAAACCGTTGATGGCAACTTTAACTGTGCTCATACGATGAATTTGAGTTTTGAATTTTAAGGAAGCGAAGTTACGGTATTGATTATTATTAGATTATAAATTTTTGGCGATCGGGGGAAATTGGGAGGTAAGTTTTTTAGAACCAATTTGTTGGAGGGGGGGATTTGGCGTTGGAGATAATGTATGGTTTTTGCGTGTTTGGTGGGGTGTGCCATTGGCGGGGGTTGTGCCATAGGTGGGGGTTGTGGGTGTGGCGGTGCCTGGGGATCGAGGTATGCATTGGTGTGAGGCGGGAGTGGGTTGGTGTGATGGGGTAAGTGGGCTTTCGCATTGGCGCTGAAGGGAGAATGACCAGTTGCGATCAGGCGGAAAGTCCAGCCTCTTGAGAAATTGATAATGAAAAATTTGGCTGATCTTATGGATGACTATATCTTTGCACTCCTTTCACGGAAAACCGGCAAAACGGTTTATACGAACGCCGCGTTGGTCAATCGGTTAAGACGCCTCCCTTTCACGGAGGAATGAGGGGTTCGATTCCCCTACGCGGTACAAAGGCCCCGATCTTCAGATCGGGGCTTTTTGCGTTTGGAGGTGTAGCGAACTTGTTCGCCTAAGCCGACAAATGCAAAAAGCGCAGCGCCGAAGGCGCTGTGGGGCCTTTGGGTTTAACGCCCGAAGTAGTTGGGGAACAGCGGAGCGAAGCGGAGATAATCCCCTACGCGGTACCCAAGTTTATTGGCAAGCCCCAATTGTTGAAATTGGGGCTTTTTGTTGCTGTTAATCAAGCACTTCTGAGTTCGAGCCTAATCGTTATCAATGAGTTGCGAATTGATTTAGTAGCGGCTAAATTCGAAATGACTTCCCATCAATTATTGACTAATGTGTTATATGTATTTGCAGAGTGTTCGACTTCCCCGGCAGGGGTGCCAATCCAATTACAAAACTAACGGTCAGGCCTACCTTTTTTAGCGACATTTGGAAAATAAGTGAACCGACCATCTTCGTTGTCAAGAAATTTTTTGCACTAAGATTTAATCAAGAAGAAGGCGACGGCTTCGGCCTTGGAGAGTTGTAAATCCCGATACCATCCCGATGACCGGCGAACCGTCAAATGCCAACCCCAGCGGGCGCGGGAACCCTTTCTTAGTCATGAACAATTGTATTTTTTATCGGAGGTTGGCACCGAAAATCAAAAAGCACCCAGGCACCAGCAGCGGCCGGCAAAACCATTAAAAAGCCGTAAATTGACTGTCAAACGCTGGCTGATGAGAAAGAAGCAACTGTTCCATCCATGGTTGTCTGCAATGATCACGCTCCTTGTGATCACCGCTACTTGTCGGACAACGCCGGTCTTTGCTCAGTATTATCCCGCACCGGAACTTGTATCCTCAGACAAGCAACCCGCCCTTCTCAAACAGCTTCGCGCCAGTGGGTCAACGGCGGAGAAAGTGGATGCACTGTTGGATCTGGCCAATATACATTATAATAAGCCGCTTAAGACCTTACATGATTTTCCAATCGCCACCCAATACAGTCAGGAAGCACTTCGGTTGAGCCGGCAAGCAAACGATGACCGGCTTACAGATCAGGCACTATATACATTGGCCTCGATCTACCTACTGGAGGACAGCGTGGAAAATGTTGAAAACCTCCTGGCTGCAATAAAAAATGATACCATCAAAAATAATATACAGGTCGGCCTGGCATTCACGTATGTATTTTGCCCCCAACGCCCCCTATCGCACGCTCTGGGTAAAGGAAAGTTCTATACCCAACAGGGGCAGGAGTTAAGCACGAGACTACAGCTGAAGAAGAATAAACTTCTCACCCGTCAATACCTTGGCTTTATCCATAATCTGGAGGGAAAAGACAGCGTGGGAAACCAGGAGCTTAAAGAAGTCATTCAACAATACAAACAATTTAAGATGGATGGCGTCCAATACCCCTATATGCTCCTGGCAGAAATGCATTGGATGCAAGGCAAATTCAAGGACGCCCTGAATGATCTTTATAGTGCAACCGATGCGTTTGAACACAGTCCCGACAAAACTGCGCTCAGCAATCTATACTACATCGCCATAACGTTATATGGGCGAATGGGCGAACATAAAAAAGAAGAAGAAGCCATGCGTCTTGGCCTGGAACAATGCAAGAAGGCCATTGCCCGATTCCCCGCAGAATTTTTTATTGGTGAAATTTCTCATAGAATGATAAGGATCAAACGTAAAGAACAGGCGCTTGCCTTCGTTGATTCGGCATCGCGCATCTTTACACCCATTACATTCGACCAGAAATCAAACGAGATTGCCACGTATGCGGAAGTATACCTGGCAGTAGGACAATATCAGCAAGCTGAAAAATATTATCTTCAGTCTCTGGCCATGTCCGAATCCGCCGGATGGGCGGCAGCAAACGATTATAGTAACGTCGGGTATTTTTACGTTGAGCATAACGAGTACGCCAAAGCAAGACCCTTTCTATTAAAGGCCTTGGAAATGCAGGACAAAATGACGAGCGTGTGGGAAAAACGGCAACTGACCAATATGCTGTTCATCGTCGACTCCGCAACTAAAAATTACGTATCCGCCATCGCGGACTTAAAACAAAATCAGACTTTTGATGACAGTATCGAATCCGCGAAGAGGCATGCGGACGTACAGAAATTAATGATACAATATGAAACAGAGAAAAAGGATGCGGAGATAAAGTCGTTCAAACAAAAAGAGCTGCTGGATCAGGCAAGGCAGGATCGGGCTACTATTATCAGAAACGTCATTATCGGAGCGGCACTCCTTTTTCTCATCGCAGCCGCTGTTTTTTATCGTCAATTCCTTGGCAAAAAGAAGCTTAGCGAGATCATTACGCAAAAGAACCAGAAACAACAGGTGCTGCTGCAACAACTTAACCGTTCACTATCCGAGAAGGAGTGGCTTTTGAAAGAGGTGCATCATCGCGTGAAGAACAATCTCCATACCGTCATGTGTCTGCTGGAATCGCAATCATTGCACCTGGAAAGCGACGCCCTCAGGGCGATAGAGGACAGCAAACACCGGATCTATGCCATGTCGCTGATCCATCAACAACTTTATCAGACAGAGGGTATGACAACTATTGATCTAAAGGCGTATATTATGCAATTCATCGGATACCTCAAGGATAGTTTCGCGCTTGGTCCGCAAGTACACTTTGAATTGGAAATCGAGCCAATACAAATTGAAGTACCTGTCGCTATACCTTTGGCATTGATCATCAATGAGGCAGTAACCAACTCTATTAAACACGCCTTCCGCGGTATTCCTCATCCAACGATAACGATCACCCTTTATAACCATCATGACTCGTTATCCCTTGTTATTAAGGACAATGGCATCGGGATCAAAAATGTTGAAAAAATACGGGAAAATCGATCGCTCGGGATGAAACTTATTCATGGGCTTTCCGAAGATTTGAATGCAAGATTCAACATTAATGGAAAAGATGGATTGCAGATAAGCGTTGAGTGTAGTATCAAACCTTTCGCGCAGTCAGTAGACCTGGAGGAAGAGCTACGCCTGGTCTAGTAACACGGCACTCTTATAAACCTTTCCTATTTGGGTATTATAAGGTTTTTTTGACGAAAAATTGTTGAAATGCTCGTACACGAAAAGCAGGCAATGCCGAAAGCGCGCTTGTGGAGAGGCTTTCTGCTGGGAGTCGTTCTCCTCGAAGTACAATTTTTGTCAGCACAACCCGTCCCAACAGCGGCTGACTCTCCCAGCTATCTTATTCTTGCAAAATCGAGTATTGCCGAGGGTAGGCTCGGAGAGGCCCGCCAGTTCCTCCGACTGGCTGGTCAGCAGGAAGGGGATAATCCCTTTTTGACTTCGTTAAGATATTCTCTCTTGTTTTCGCTCGATTCCATGGAGGGCAATTTTCAATCTGCCTTGCAGGACCGAATTCGGTACAAGGCGGCGCATGACGCATACACCAGCGACGACCAAAACAAACAGCTAGCCGCCCTGAAGCTGAGGTATGCGACTGAAAAGAAGGACCGGAGTATCCTCCTCCTGCGACAACAGAAGTCAGCGCAGAAAGCCGGGATCGATCAGAACAGATTAATAGGCAATATTTTAATAGTCGGTGTCCTGCTATTAATAGTCGTAATCGGCCTGCTGATCGGTCAATACCGCCTTAAACGGCGAGCCGTTGCTGAAATGAACAGAAATAATTTTCTTTTACAGTCGCTGGCAGAAAAAAAAGAATGGCTCCTACAGGAAGTGAATCAACGAGTCAAGCAGAATTTGCACATCGTAATGCGGCTGCTCGAGTCGCAAACCCCCTATCTTAAAGACGATGCGCTCAGAGCTGTCGAAAACAGCAAAAATCGCATTTTTGCCATGTCACTGATCCATCAAAAATTGACGCATGACGCAAATCCCGGCGGCATTGACATGTCGGTTTATCTTCCTGAGCTTATCGGATATCTTGACCAGAGCCTGGACGCGCATTCCCACATAGAGATACAGCTTCAGATACAGCCCATCCTCCTCGGTATACCGCAGGCGATCCCGCTGGCCTTGATTGCCAACGAAGCAGTGACAAATTCCATTAAGTATGCCTTCCCGAATGACCGCAAAGGCATAATTATCATTTCGCTGAGTCATGAAGAGGGAAAAGTGCAATTTATGGTAGCAGACAATGGAGTTGGTTTTGAATGGACCGATGATCGCCGGGGCAAGTCGATGGGGCTAAAGCTTATCAAGGGTTTGTTGGAAGAATTGAACGGTAGCGCCCGATGGGAGACGAAGAGGGGGACACAAATCATCATGGATTTTCCCCTCTACCCCGTCTCCAGGGAGGTATTCGAAATCTCACAACAGGCGGACATTGGAATTTGACAGCCAGATAATCAAAAGAAAGGAAATGAAAGAAAAGTTGATTTGGATGGTAGTTTTCGTAATAGCCGCCGGGGCAGCCGAGGCCCAGCCGGTGTCCGCTGCGGCCGCTATCGATGGGTATTCCGAAAAGCAAAAACGCCTGCTGGCAGTGATGACTGCTCAACTCACCAATCTACTTACCCAAAATCGTCTGGATGCCGATAGCATACAGGCTTACGCCTGCCAAATCACCGGCTTGTCCTTTTTCGTTCCTTACTCGGCAGATTTCCCGAACTACGGTAAAGAGCTTTCTTTACTGATTGATCGGGGCAAGGTATCGCAAGCCACGACCCGATCCGGGGAAATAAGCGGCGAGAAAGGGCTGGCAATGATGCTTGGCTTAGCCATTTATTATCTACACCAACCAGGCTCACATCCTGCGGACCTGGACAAAGCCAGTCGATTTCTCGATTCTGCTTTCCAACGCTCACGGATCAATGGGTCAGATAAATGGGCGACCGAATGTCTCTTTGTCCAGGCGGATCTATCAGCTCAACTAGGAAAGGTGAATGAAAGCCAAAATCTTCTCACCCAATTGGCTAGAGCCGGAGAAAAAGAAGGAAACAAAGAAAAGATGGCGAGGGCCTGGCTTCAATTGGCTAATAGGCTACCAATAAACAGCCCTCAACAGCTTTCTCTATATCAGCGCTCAAGAGACATTTATCATGAACTGGGGGAAAAGGAAAGGGAAATTGAGCTGTTATGTCTCCTGGCTGAATGTCATCGCCTGACTGATGTGCAGGCAGTGGAAAAAGAACTTCAAGAGGCGCTGCACCTAATGCGAAGCGATAATTTTTACCACAGCTTGTATGTTAAGCGTGAGCTGGCCCACAATTGTTTTGTGCGAACAAAATATCTGGAAGGACTCGATTTTATAAAGAAAGCCGTAGAAAACATGGAATGGTCGAGAATTGGGGCGATTAAGGGCGCGTTTTACTATAAAATGGGCGGAAGCCTTGACATGTTGGGTAAAAGAGACGAGGCAATGACCTGGTTTCGAAAAGCATTGGATAGTGGGACAGCTGACACCCATCTTTTTTGGTATAAGGCTCTTTTCTACGCCACTACTATGCTCAATGACGCCAACAGGACCAGAGAATCCATTCAGTTGACGGATTCTGTAGTCCGTAAGTTTCCGCCAAGGACCACCTGGGAAAAATTGCAGATTCTTTACACGAAAGGAATGTGTTACGCGATCATTAAAAAAGCAGATTCAGCTAATGAGAACTTCCTGGCGCTAATTACGGTAGCCGAGGCAAATCCATCCGTCGATCCGCTTGGAGAAATGAGCGATAACTATTTTGAGATAGCCAATTACTATATTGGCGAAGGAGAATTCAAGAAAGCCCGCAGGGCATATAAATTGGCATTAACCCATCCCAGAAAGGACCGCCTATTTGAATTTGAGCATCGTTCCCTATTGTATAAAATCGATTCCGCTGAAGGTAATTTTCGCTCCGCGATGGTTAACTATTTGTTGTATGAACGAGTCGCGGATTTTTATACAAGTATGGACCAACGAAAGAAATTGGACGACATAACGATCCAGCGTTCGGCCGAAAAGAAAGACGAAGATATTAAATTATTGACGCAGGAACAAGCGACACAAAAGATCGAGCTGCACCAAAAAACGATTCAGCGGAACATCCTGGTTGCCGGGTCGCTGATGCTGTTACTCATCGGCGTCCTGGTCTTGCGGGGTATTAAACTTAAACAAAAGACGAATCGGGCCGCCGCAGTAAAAAATCAGGAGTTACAGCGATTGATCGCTGAAAAAGAATGGCTTGTTAAGGAAGTCCACCACCGGGTGAAGAACAACCTCCAAACCGTCATCTGCCTGCTCGAATCGCAGGCGAGGCAGGTAGAACATAATGCATCCCAG
>Ga0157374_10001313_pt1 | contig 21164 bp, 23 predicted proteins | sample M25metaG_FD_115308 | JGI IMG/M metagenome (GOLD analysis project Ga0157374, IMG submission 115308) | Miscanthus rhizosphere microbial communities from Kellogg Biological Station, Michigan, USA - M2-5 metaG | ecosystem: Host-associated > Plants > Roots > Rhizosphere > Soil | place: USA: Michigan... | reverse complement strand
GTGCAGTGCGCGAATCGTCCATACGGGATGCGCGTTTTCCTGAACATTTTTTATGGGGCACTGCTACGGCCTCGTATCAGAATGAAGGCGCATGGAATGAGGACGGCAAAGGCGAATCGATATGGGACCGCTTCACTCATACGCCCGGGAAAGTTAGGGGCGGCGTGACCGGTGATGTGGCGTGCGATCAGTACCACCTTTATAAGCAAGACATCGCTTTGGCGAAGAGCCTCAACCAGAAGAGTCAGCGTTTTTCCATTTCATGGCCGCGCATTCAACCAGTTGGAACCGGTGCGCCGAACATGAAGGGCATCGACTTCTACAGCCGATTCGTTGATGCTCTGCTTGAAGCTGGTATGCGACCCTGGTGCACCATGTATCACTGGGATCTGCCACAGGCACTCGAGGATCGGGGTGGTTGGCCAAATCGCGATCTTTCCAAAAACTTCGCAGACTATGCCGGCATTCTCGCCAAGCATCTCGGTGATCGAATCACCGTCTGGGCGCCCTTTAACATGCCTTGGGCAATCGCCTTCATGGGCTATGCTGCGGGAGCCTTTCCTCCTTGCCGCACCAGCTTCAACGATTTTCTGAAAGCAGCGCACACGCTCGCTCTTGCTCAGGCTGAGGCACACCGCGCAGTGAAAGCAGCGTCTCCTAAAGCAACCTTCGGAAGCGCGTATGAGATGGCACCCGCATATCCGAAGATGGACTCCGACGACGATCGTGCAGCCGCTGCTCGATACCATGCGATGAACAATGTCTTCTTTCTCGAAGCGGCCATGCATGGCCGTTATCCAAAGGCTTTTGTTGGAGAACCGCCCTATGAATTGATGGGCTTCAAGGCTGGCGATGAAAAACTCCTTTATGCACCATTGGATTGGGTAGGCTTTCACTACTACACGCGACGCATCGTCTCGGATGCGAGTAAGGAACAATTTCTCGGCGGCGGTAAGTTTAGCGGCACAGAGATTGAGAACAATTCACCAGGCGGGCGCGATCCGTACACGCGCTTCCGCGCCGCCATGCCAACTGAAGGTCCGCTGACCGAAGCTGGTCTCGAAATATGGCCCCGCGGCATGTACGACTTAGTCACTCAGATATCAAAAGAGTACAACCATCCGGTCATTGAAATCACAGAGAGCGGATGCGGATATCTCGATGGACCAGATGAAAACGGCCGCATACCCGATGGTCGTCGCATCCAGTGGTATCGCGAAGTGCTCGCTGAGTTGGCGCGGGCAATCTCCGATGGAGCACGGGTTCGCGCCTTTCATGCTTGGACGCTCCTCGACAACTTCCAGTGGGCCGAGGGCTATACCGAGCGCTATGGATTCATCTATACGGATTTTCGTAGCCAGAAGCGCACGATAAAAGATTCAGGGCACTGGTACGGTCGGGTCGCTGCTTCTAATCGGCTGGATGTATAACTTCTGCTGCATTTATTGACTGAATTGGCTGTTGAAACATCGCCTCTCTGACAATGTCGGCGGTGTCAAACACTTTTCGAACGTACTAGTCCGTGCACTCAGCAGAGCGCGCCATTTCGCTCTAGTTGAAGAACTGTCATACCAACCAACAACGCTCGCTCGTAATCGTTTTCAGGTCAGGAACTCAGTCCGACCCATGCATCTCTTCGGTTGCAACTTTGATCATGATTACTAGTTCGAACTCCTCGGTGAAGAGGAGCAGGACGCCCAGTCAATTTCTCGGTGATCTACTTCACACCATGGCGATGTTCGGGCTGCCCGCGTGCGAACCGAACTTTTTTACCTGCTCATAATCCCATCTCTTGCGCCACATCTAGTACAGAGCAATGGCTAGTCTCCGCGCCATCGCTACCTTGGCGATCTTCCGTCCCCGCCGCATCGCCAGGTGAAAGTACTTACTGCGCCCTTCCGGCAGGCGGCGTACTGTGACCTAGGCTGGATTATCACCCGAGCTTTCAGCAAATTGCTTTTGTGAATACTGAGACAGGTGAGTTAGAAGAACGACGACTGCAGCATCGCGAGGAAGCGGAAAAGTTCTATCGCGATCTGGCAACCGGTGGTGGAAAGATACGAGTGGGGATGGAAGCCAGTGGGCAGGCCCGGTGGTTCGAACGACAGCTGGCGGAGCTGAACTGCAAGTTGTGGATTGGGGACGCCAGTGAGATCCGGGCGAAGCGGGTACGCAAGAAGAAGACCGATCGCGAAGATGCTCCGCATATTCTGGGCTTACTGCTGGAGGATCGTTTTCCGCGGATCTGAGTAGCGAGCATCGCTAGAGAGGCTCGAATTGAGGGAGAGGTTTAGATCTCCTTCTTACTGAATAGCAGCGGCGAGGTGGCCTCACTAGGGGGAGCCGATGTTCTCCTTCTACTACGGGCTGAACCGGTCGTTCCAACTCACCGATGAACCGATACCCCCGCCGAGGCAGCGTCTCGACAAAGCGCGGAGTCTCGGCCAAGTCGCCCAGCACTTCGCGAATCTTGTTAATGGCTGTATTCAGGTTGTGGTCAACATCAACAAACGTGTCCGGCCAGAGACGCTTTTGCAATTCCTGCCGGGTCACCACCTGACCCGGGCGCTCCAGCAGGATGCTCAAGACCTGAAAGGGCTGGCCAGTAAGTTTCAGCTTCACCCCACCTTTGCGTAGTTCTCCCGCTGGAAGGTCAACTTCAAAGGTTCCAAACCGGACTAACCGCGGGGAGAACAGCTTCTTCCACAAAGGTTCGCCTCAAACCCCGCAATTCTAGCACCCAACCACATTTGTGCAACCCTTACTCATGCCAGTTCGACCGACTGAGAAGATCTCCCAAACGCCTTAGTTCGAGCGAGTTGGCTTCTGACTTTCTTTCGAGCTTCCTCCGATCCTCAATAGAGGCCCAATGCATTGAGGTAGTCGCCCCCGAAGTCCACCGTCACCTTTCACCGCGCAACCCGCGCGGAGGAGGACGACATGAATACCCGCTCTTCCGGGATAAGCTTGGTAGTCGCAGTCGGTTTGACTGGCATCGCCGGTCTTGCATTTCCAGAAATTGCGTTTGCCAGCGAGAACGATCCCAGCGTCACGATTACTGTGCAGGTTTACAACTACTCCCAGGCTTCGCCCGCAATCCTGAGCAAGGCGGAACGCGAAGCCGATCGCATCCTCAGCAAGGCCGGCTTACAACTCGTCTGGTTAAAGTGTCCGGTGGGGCAGTCCGCCGCGGGTTCGCAAGGACTCTGCCAGAAAACACCCGAAGCAACAGACCTCAGACTGCGGATACTGGCTGCACCTGTCAAGAATAAGGTCCCGGATACTGTTTTCGGCTTTGCCGTCAACCCGGTCCTTGCCAGCGTGTATTACGACTATGCGGTTCGCCGCGCCAAGAGCGATGACGCCGAATTCGAGGCCCCAATACTTCTGGGCTGCGTCATCGCCCACGAGCTCGGACACCTGCTACTGGGTACGAATCGCCACTCCAGCACAGGCATTATGCAGGGGCGGTGGGGGTCCAACCAATTTCGGCAACTCATGACCGGGTTTCTAATCTTCACGACGGCAGAGGCGCAGTTGATGCGTGCGGAGGCGCGAGCGCGAATGAGGCTGGAGGCGGCTAGCGGTAAGGACCAGCGCGCGATAACGGGTGATCACCAGGCGGAAACTAAACTCATTCCGCAGAGTGATTGATCGCGGAAGAGCCATTCCAGCCAGCAACCCCGGTGCGGACCCACAAGGGCGGTGCCACAAGGCGCGCGAACCCATTGATGTAGTGCTTAGGGTACTCCGCAGACTGCAATTTGTTGCGGACGAAAGCGCACCTGAACTGCCGATGGGAGAAGGTTCTATCGCCTTGGCTAGTGCTCTTGGTATGCAGCTCTGAAATCTGCAATTGACGAAAGCAAGGCGTTTACACTCACAACCAGCCAATGAGTGAAACGGAGATTTTTCGCCAATCAAAGGCTTGGAACCCCAGCTCTTGTTTATGGTCAAGAGCACGGCCGTATTGGATTCCACTGGCAAGTTAGTCATGGAATCCATCCTAGAAACGAAAGCCGCAACTATTCTGGAATTCTTTGCGGGACTGCGCGGAACTTTGTCGGTGACCTTCGAAGAAGGCACCTGGGCCGCTTGGCTCTACGATCTGCTCAAGCCGCATGTGGCCAAGTTAGTGGTGTGCAATCCGCGCAAGAACGCTCTGCTCAAACATGGCAACAAAAGCGACAAGATCGATGCGCGTAAACTCGCCGACCTATTGCGTCTCAATGATCTGGAGCCGGTTTATCACGGCGAGACCGGCGTACGCATGCTGCGGGAACTAGCCCGAAGTTATTTGACCATGGTTAAAGATCTTTCCCGGGTCATGAATCGCCTGAAAGCCTTGGTCGCCTGTTATCATGGGCTACTGCTCCTTTAGACTAGCTGTCTGCAGCCTCATTCGCCTTCGCGCCTCTGCCTGAATGAGGTTCGACTGTTGGGACGTAAAAAGCAGCCCCCCCCTCAGTATCAGCGGGAATTGTTTCGGTTCCCACTCTCCCTGCATGATTCCCGCAGCAGAATGGCTGTTCGGGCCAAGCAGCAGATGGCCGACTTCGTGTGCGATGGCGCAACCCAGAATTATGGGTATCGCGTCGGCAGTCGTGGCGAGACGCACGGTATATCCGTAGGAGACACTGGCGAGCGATGGAGGGAAGGCAAAACCCCAGAGAGGATCGTGCAATCTATTCCGGACGTCACTTCGGAGTACCCTAAGCACTACGTCAATGGGCTCGCGCGCCTTGTGGCACAGCCCTTGTGGGTCCGCAGCGGGGTCACTGGCAAGACAGTCTAACCAGACTGCCCGCACCCCAGCCGCATCGAGGATTCTGCCAGCTTCGCGTTCGGCCCCGGCTAGTACGGTGGATGACGCTTGCGAATGGTTGTAAACCAGGACCGTGATCGTGGCTCTTGCCTCAGCGGCAAATGAAGGTTCTGGTAGAAAGACGGCGAACAGGCTAAGGAAGCCTAGCGTGATTTCCAGGTTCACCTGGAGCGAGGGCCGCCGCCCACGCTTTAGCATTTCGTTGTTCGCTGAATACTGACTCCTGATCCCTGTTTCCATGTCCTCCTCCGTTTGGTCCCTTCCCCAGAACAATGCTTCTTGGGAGAGCGACTCGGCTTCATTGAACCGGAGTCTGGCGAGATCGGCTTTCTGGTATTGATTACCCCTCGACCTCTCCTTAAAATGACCCCTGTCCTTGATCGTCCCGATATCGGGCTCAATCCGATGCGACAATAAAGTCAGCACCGGAAAAAATCCTTTGGAGTCTCGAAGGAATTTCTTGCGAACTCCTAAGGGAATCCTTGGGGAGTTCTTGGTGTTGCAATGAGCCTAGAAATAAAGCCCATCTACCAGTTTGGCCAGCATCGGCTAGATCCCGCCCAACACCTGCTTTTCCGCAATGGCGAGGTGGTTCCTCTTCCGCCCAAAGCCTTTGATCTGTTGCAGGTGCTGGTGGAGCACCACGGTCGTTTGTTGGAAAAAGAGGAGTTGATGAAGGCGGTTTGGGCAGGGATTTTTGTTGAGGAGGCGAATCTTTCCTACAACATCTCGCTGATCCGGAGGGCCCTGGAGGGAAATGAAAGTGGACAGCGACTGATTGAGAACGTGCCCAAACGCGGTTATCGGTTCGTTGCCACCGTTACCGAGGTCTTGGTCGAACCGCGACGGCTCGACGAGCAAGACATCCAATCACAACGAACCTCTCCGAGTGCCGCCGAGCTGGCAACGCGAGCCTCTCCTCGTCCGTCTCACCCGGAACAGCGGGGCTGGCTATGGGTCATTTCAGCCACCCTCTTGGCCGGTTTCGCGACGTTTCTCTATCTATGGACCCGACCTCTACCCGCGCCTCGGGTCTTACGCACGACTCCAATCACCTACGATGGCAAGTCAAAATCGATGGGCTTGGGTGATTGGTTTCAAGGAACTAACCTAGCCACCGATGGCTCGCGGATATACTTTACCAATGAGGTTGATACCGGCCGAGAGCATGTTGCACGAGTCTCCTCCACCGGGGGGGAGACAGTCCGTATCCCGGCAGCCTTTCAGCAAGTGCAGCTTCAAGACATCTCACCCGACGGATCCGAGCTCCTCGTGGTGGCGGCAAGATGCAGCGATCTTCCAGGACCACTCTGGGTTGTGCCGACATTGGGGGGGACGTCCCGCGGGTTCGGCGACATAGTGGCTACTAACGCGGCTTGGTCTCCAGATGGGAAACACGTTGCTTACTCCAATGCCAATAAACTCTTCCTTGCCAGGAGCGATGGGAGCCAGTCTCGTAAGCTTGCCGACCTACCGGGAAGGGGATTCCACCTACGCTGGGCGCCGGATGCAAGGCATCTGCGGTTGACGATTGCGGGCGACTTCTCAGCTTCACTTTGGCAGATTGCAGCTGACGGGAGCGATCTTCGTCCCTTGCTTTCAAGCTTGAGCAAGGGCTCCTACGAATGTTGCGGCCATTGGACTCCTGATGGCAAGTATTTCGTCTTCCTCTCCACGCGGGAGGGTGCCACAAACATCTGGGCCATACGAGAACAAAAGGACTCCGTTAGGAAGGCCGACCGCGAGCCCGTCCAGTTAACGGCCGGCCCTCTGAACTTTTATAACCTAGTACCGAGTCGGGATGGCCAGAAGCTGTTCGCCGTGGGTGTCAAGCAACGCGGCGAACTCGTACGTTACGATTCCCAGGCAGGTCGATTTGAGCCTTATCTTGGAGGGATCTCGGCCCAATTCCTGGACTTCACCAGCGATGGTCAATGGGTTACCTATGTCAGCTACCCACAAGGCAGCTTATGGCGAAGCCGGGTGGATGGTAGCGACCGTCTGCAACTCACCTTTCCTCCAATGGTAGCCAATTTGCCGCGCTGGTCGCCGGATGGGAAGCGCATTGCCTTCAGTGGATGGGCGGCTCCAGGCAGGCCGGCAAAAATCTATCTAATCTCTGCCACCGGTGGCGCGCCAGAACAGGCCATTCCTGAAGACCGTGACGCGCAATACGATGTCTCCTGGTCTCCAGACGGAAACTCACTGGCGTGGGGTCGTCTTCCTTGGGAGTCGGATTCGTCCCATCCTATCGCCATTCAGATCCTCGATCTAAAGACGCACCAAATTTCGACCTTACCCGGCTCCCGGATGCATTTTCATCCTGCTTGGAGCCCAGATGGGAAAAACATTTCCGCTTATCATGTGGATTGGCACATGGTGCTTTTTGATTTCACGACCAAAGAGTGGAAGGATCTAACGGAACTTCCAGCGGACTATAGCGAATGGTCCCAGGATGGGAAATATATTTACTTCGCGAGTCCACCCGGCATCAATCGGGTGCGCATCACTGACGGCAGAGTCGAGAAGGTAGTCAGCCTGAAGGAGTTTCGACCCGCTTGGGACTGGATTGGCCTAACGCCCAAAGATGCTCCGCTGGCTTTACGCGATGTTGGCAGTGAGGAGATTTATGCTCTCGACGTCGATTTCCCGTAACACTCGCTCAAGGAGCATTCTAAACGCAACGGCTAATGTATCCTTTAGCATAGATCCGTTCCACAGGCTGAAACAGTCTCAACGCTCGCGTATGTTGTTTCTTCAACGTTAGAGTAGATGTCGCCACGACGGCGCAAAGCACTACTTCACCGTGATCAAAACACTGGTACTGAAACTTGCGCCTGAGGCGTCCCAAGCTTTGGCGGTAATTCGGCGCTGGAAATTAAATGATCCCAAAGTAATGGATGCTTCGATGTTAGCGCCGGTGCCGATTGCCTTGGCGACGCCATCCACATAAACCTTCCAACTGGTAATAGTCCGGTCAGAATTTGCGCGGGCGCTGACATGCACTCCTGACACAAATGTTTGGCCGCCCGGATCTTCGCCGGGTGACCCACCCGGCACACGATCCCCAACTCTTCCAGTAGTTCCAAAAACCACTGCATGGCTCCGCTGGCTTCGATGCCCACCACCACCGGGCCTTCTAAGGCAGCGTAAAACTCTCGCACCTCATTGCCTTCATGGCTCAGCGTCTTCTGGGTGAACTCGCCCGTTTCCATGTCCACCATGGCAATGGTCTGTTGCTTTGCATGTAGATCGCATCCTAGAATCTTCATCTCGGCCTCCTTCGTCCCGAGCCTTTTTGGTTGGAACCGTAAAGTCTACTCGGGTCGTCGCGAGGCCGACCTCGTTATGTCATCAGTTATACCTGCATTGCCTTTATCTTTAGAGTTGCCAACATGGTTTCTACGTCGGCCTGTTCGTTCACCGCAGCATCAAGACTGTGGGCTACAACGTTGTAGGTCGCGTAAACCATCAGTCTCCCGGCTCGGAGCCACCATTCTTTCCACATCAGATCGTCTTTTTGGAAAGATGCAGTAAAGCCTGAAAACTGACCATAGGCGACCTGTACCAACTGCACCCTTTCGGGTATCCGATCCAGCGCAAACTCCTCAAGATCGGCGTCGGTAATCGGGCCAACCTCTTTTTGTGCCGAGCCAATCTGAAAGGCTCCGATAGAAGGACTTCCTTGAAATGTGGCACACTCCTCGTCCCGATGAGCATGCCAACCCGGCGGAACTTCAACGGACCACCAGATTCCATCAAATGATTGTGGGATTGCCATGTCCGACTACAGCCTATCATCGGGTAACTGGCGAAATCAGGCGCGGTTACACTCACGACCAGATCGTTGGTGATGCGATTTTTCGATAGTTACGGGCTCAGCGACAAGAGCATTACTCGCCGCTAAAGTAGATGCCAACCCCGAGCTTCTGCGCCCACCGGGCGATTCGAATCAGCTTGTCCACGCCCCTGAGCGCTCGAGGGTCTTTGACGGCGCTCTGTGCCCGCAGATATTCGGCAAGCAAAGCATCGACCTCGCCTCGTTCGTACACGGCGTCACCTGCGATGTCGTTCAGGCGGGAAAGCAAGGGATAGTCCGGCAGGATCGGCTCGATGCCGCCGTCTTGCCGGAGTTTGGCCCGATCAGCGCTCAGTTCCTCGAAAAGAGCATCGTGCTCGAACATCCCGATACTGAAGCTGAGCGAACGATCCTCCGGCGAAGTTGGCCGAAAACTGGTGCTGTACTTCTCAGGGTCGCGAGCCAAGAACACAGACCAAGGCCCCTCTTCCATGAAATCCTCAAACTTTCCTCTGGACGCGGCGAGTCCTTCACGCGTTAACCACTGTGAGTCAAAGTCGCGTGGACTCTTCTCTTTCAGTCCAAGTGCGGTTTCTAGGAACGTGCAAAACCTCGGGATGTCCGCCAGCGCTCTTTTGACAAATTCGCTGTCAGCGGCGGGCGGATTCCGGATGGAGTTTTTCGTTGCAGCGTCCTCCATCCCAACTGACGTGTAGAAGGTCGAGAAGGTCGGATGGAACGGCATTGCGCCGATGCAGTTGTCGTGCATGACCCAGACGACGTCTCCCTTGTACTGGTCGATGGTTGCCAGGAGTGACGCAAATACCTCCGGTTTCGGGCGAAACACAGAGAAGCAGAACCGAGGGAATTCCCATGTGTTCTGCTTTGCGAGCTCGTATGTCCAGTCACTTGGATAATCTTCACGGCGTACTTCCGTCGCAGATGTAGCGAAGCTCCACCACTCTAAGGCGCCAAGTTTGCTGATGACATAAGGGTACCAATCGCCATTGCTCAATCCGGCACGATCCTTAGGAATTGAACGATTCCCAGCCATTGCTGCTGTTGGTGCGACCGCAAGCAGTATGCCGAATATCAGAGTAGTAGCAAAGACTTTCACGCACAGCATTATAGGTCTCAATTGACGTTATCAGCGGTGGGTGTTGAAAAACTCGCTTTTGTCCCAAACGGTCAAATTTTGGGCGATAGAAAATGTATAGGCGAGCCGACAAAATAGTTTATAGGACATCCTGACGCGATTTTGTTTTTGCTAGTTTTGCGGAAAAGAGTTTTTCAACAACCACGCCTGGTTTCGTCAATTATCAACTCCCCACATCAAAAGTGAAGAGTGAGCAATTGCGAACAGTCGCGCCATGGCTGCCAGGCCTATGATTGCTGCGAGTCGTGTAGGGTCCTTAAAGACTTGGGGTGAAGTTAACACGCCGCTTAGAAAAATCTGGAGGCACCATGAAATTCCGCAACTCTCCGTTTCTCCTGACACTTGCTCTGATCGTGTCGTCGCCTTTAATTTCACACGCCAGCGCTTGCAGCAATTCCACCATCCGCGGCAGCTACGCCTTTACTATCCATGGAACGGCATTCCTCCCAAACGGTTCGACGCTGCTTATTGATGGCCTCGCCAAGCAAACGTTTGATGGTGACGGAAACTTCACGCAAGTTGACGCAGTTGCCACCAACGGCAACCTCCCGCCGGGTTGGCGCCCTGGCTCGGGCACCTACTCCGTGAACCCGGACTGCACCGGAACCCAGACCATTGTGATCCCGGACAACCCGGACGTGCACTTGCAGTTTATCGTCGCCCAATCGGGGAACACGATCCACCAAGTAGTGATCGATCCGGGAGTCGCAGCCACGGCCGAGGGGGAGCGGGTCAGAGCTTCGAAGGGTAAGGATTAGGGTTTCCGGAAAAAGGCCACTGTCGAACAGAGCGGGGCACATTTCCGCCTCGCCCACCTCTTAGATCCGATACCTGTCGTAACATCCCCATCTCTTACAATGTCGGCTGTGTCAACCTGTTTTTCGAGCGTACGAACCCGTGCACTCCGAAGAGCGCGCCATTTCGCTCTAGTTGAAGGGTCTGGCATACCAACCAAGGGCCGCTCGTAATCCGTTTCAGGTCAGAAACTCAGTTCGACCCATGCATCTCTTCGGTCACACTTTCGATCATGATTACTTACTTCGAACTCCCCTGGCAAAGGGGACGGGATACCCAATCATTACGTCGTGATTTACTGCTCACCGCCCCGATGATATGGTCGAAGGCAAAGCTATGAAGATAATCCGATTCTGGTTGGAGTGTTTAACCCTGTATCTCACCGTTCTCGTCGCGTTAAGCGCAAGCCAACCAACTCCTAATCTTAGCCCCAAGCATAAGGCTGCAGCCGCAGTCCAATTTGACAGGACAACGATCTCTATCGACAACAAATGCCTAACTTATACCGGTTACTTCATGGACGATTTTTTCTTGGACATCGATGTCCGATTAACCAAGCGGGGCGTGGAATTATGGAAAAACTCGCAACCAGTCACCAGTTATCCTCCAACCACAACGATTCAAGTGCATGTAGTCAAAGGAAGCTGTAATCCAAATGTTGTTCAGCTAGGACCAGGAGGTGACCTCCAGCATATTTCCGGATTAGAGTTCAAGCTGAATTGGCTAAGAGGAACAGAGGTTTTGCTAGTCAAGGATGCAACAACCCGCTTTTCTCCTTCGCAGGAAAATGTGATGGGCGAGTGGCTACTAAACGGTCTCTTCTGCCTTCCCTTGCAACGAGCGGCCTCTGGTGGTGGCGAATGAAGGGATTGCGCTGGCTTTCAGCGAGCCTGCTGGTTCTTCAACAAGTGACGCTCGTCGGGGCAGGATTGGTCGCGGGCATGAGCGTGAGTGGCGATTGGCTGTGACCGAAGCCGAGCCCGAAGCCGAGAGCGCCGCGGTGACCAGCGCATATGCCCGCGTAAGGCGTTTACACTCACGATCAGATCGTTGGTGAGGCGATGTTACGCCAACTGACCTCAACATCGGGGCCGATGCCGTTCCGGAATGCTCAGCTCGTCTCAAAAGCTCCTTGCCAAGCGAGTCGTGCGTCAGCGTCCTTCGTCAACTCCTGCACGATTTCGTCCAACTCTGCAAAACATGCCCATTCCGGTTTTTTGGAAGCGGCACTCAGAAGAGCTGCGATTTTCGATTCGAGTTCATCGACTCGCTTGCCTTTCCAACATTTGTCAGCTAACGCAACGAGCAAATCTTCGAGGCTGACGCTCGGCATTCTGTCCCAATTCCCGTGGCTATAAGCGAACCTCGCTCGGTCGTCGGAAATGCCTATCGAGCGCAGTAATTCGATCCCACGTTGTTCGTGTTGCGTCCCTGACCTATTCAATTCAGAGCGTTCAATCACCTTTCCGAAATCGTGAATCGATGCTCCGAACAGTACTTCCTCTCTGCTAAAAGTGACTTCGGGAAACGCTGCCGTCAAGCGCTCTACAAGGCTTGTAGCGACATCGTGCACTAATATCAAATGCGCCACAAGCCGGGGCGGAACAGCAAGTTGACGCAACAGGTTTACCGTCTCTTGAGAGAGTTGCCTGTAAGTGGAATCGAGGAATGGATCGTTCATGCCCAATGTCGCGTGAGGCATTAATCATACGCCGAGCGAAGTGGGACACGGAGGCGTGGGTCGACGATAGGAGAGAAATTTGAAGATTGGTTGGGCATGGGGTAAGTACCACCAGAGTAGATATTTCAGTGAATTCCCGCTTGAGGGGAATAGAAGCCCCCATCAGGGAAATGCAAGCCCCGCCGCGTGTGAGCCTTGCCCCAGGTGCCGACAGATCGGCAGGCCTGACGACGAGCCACCGGATCGTCAACTGGCCCGAGGATCGAGTGTTGAGGATTCAGGCGTGTTCGGGGTTGCAAGATTTCCCACCGTTTACCGAAAATTGGACTATCATTGTGCCGTTCGCGGCAGTTCCTAATAACAAACCCCGGCCCCGTATTTTCTCGTCTTTCGTTTCTCGAACGATTTGAGGTGCAGTCGTGAACATTCCGAAAATTATAGCGGCGTTCTTTCTGATTGGTTATCTAGCCTTGATCGGAAGCAGCGTAGCAGTCGGAGGGAGAAGGCTCCCTCAAGACGTCAAAGAGGTATACAAAAAGGAAAGCATACCCACCAATTTCAAAACTTGGTCCCTGTTCCTTGTGTGCAACCCCAAGTGGCTGGGCGCAGACAAAAGTCAGGATCTAAAAGATCTATACAAAGCATTTGAGGCATTTGGTACGACTATCGGCCCAGACAACGCAGCGGTTTGGTTCTGGAAACAACGGCAAGATCAACAGGATACTTTTTTTGCGAATCTTGACGTGGAAAGAAGCAGCAAATTTTGCAGTGCGTTCAAGCTGACACCCAGCAAGGGACCTTTCGTGATAGTGACATCTACATACCCCGATGAATCGCATCTTTCAAACGGACTGCCCGCAAATAGCGCAGTCTTTGAACTAGGGGAAATGCAGCCATCGCAGATTTCTGATCTCCTTGCACAACTTGTGGACGAACTTGTGAAGGGCGAAAAAATATCTGCCAAGACAACACCCGCCAGTAAGCAGGAGGCAGGAACTTGGATTCGGCTGATGGAAGCAGTACAACACACGCTCAATAGCTTTGGCTGCGCGTGGACGTTCAAAGTGGAGGCTGAAGGGGTTCAAGCACAATTACATGCTTGCAAGGGTTGAGGAAGATATGTCAATTCGTAGATGGCATGTCGGGAAATTAATAATTCTTTGGTCTTGGGGTGTTTTGTCAGCAGGGCTAGCTATAACTCATTTTGTCGGCACCGCCGTTTCCGAGACACCGATACTCCATGGTTTTGAAATTATTTTTGTCGTCCTTGCGTTATTAGTGCTTACCGCAATTACTTGGCATTGGCTTGGATCAAAGGATTCTCAGTGATTCACCACCTCTCCGTCTAATACAGTTTTACTACGGTCCCGCAGATTTACTTGGACGAACACTAGAGCGTTTCTTTCTTTCCGAGGCGATACAAGCAGTCCGTCTTCTAGTACATCGGTTTTCAAGTTCACAAGCGGGTTCTGAACCATTAGGAAAATTCTCTACTCTACCCTATTCCTCAATCGTTTACAAAAGGAGCATTTCTACTCGTTTCGATCCGAATTGCGTTGTCTTGAACATAGAACTACTACAGTTTTACTACTGTTGATGGAAGAGACGCGGGTGGCTCTTGCCCATCGTCTAGTCGAAATACTTCCAACGCGGCCACAGCGTGGCCCAGTCGGCCCTCGGCTTTCGGCACAGGAAGATCGCAAGGTTCCGCTCTTCGGGCAGGGCATACTGAGGGCTGATGGTGGCTTTCTGCTCCACCTCGTCGAAGAACTGGCGCAGGAATCCTTCGCGGTATCCGATGGCAACTACAACCTCGTTGGAATGCTGACCGGGTCCCCAAAAGCCGTAATTGTTGTGTCCGCTAATCACGGGCGGCAAGCCATACGCTGGACCAAAGTAATCGATTGCGCCGGCCTCTCCGTAGTTGTAGGCGGCAATGCTGGTATGCGCCCGGTCAGCAGGTGTTAGGGCGCTGTAAACGCTCGCCACACTGGCAGCCTGCTCTTGCCATCCGAACATGTCGCCAAACAGCTGCGGCAGGTCATCCTGCGGTACGTTCTCCACCTGTACTGCCTCTACGTCCCAGAAGCGCGCGTACGGGATCAACTGGTTTACCGGGAGAATGGGCATTGCGAGCGGCGCGGCGATTATGCCTGCAATGATCAGAACCGATGCCAGCGCCGGCGCTGCCCAACGCCTTGCGGTGAACCAGTGCTGTTTTTCGAGCCACACCGATCCGGCAGCCAGCAGCATGATGTATGCCGGTGCGAGGTAATAGATCTTGCCGTGCAGAATTAACATCTCCGCTAGAACGATCAGGTACGCAATACCTAATGCTGCGTAGCGGCATCCCTCGCGGTCGCGTAATAGAAACCACAACCCGGCTACCCAGATCGGTGAGGTCGGCGGCAGCATGAGCAGGGTCTGCTCGCCGATGAATGCCCACGGGGAAACGGTCGTGTACTTGGTTCCGATCACCGAATGCAGCAGTGTGATGGTCGGCCAGCCGTTGTGCATCTCCCAGAGAAAGTTGGGAAGGAAGAGCGCCATCGCCAGCGTTGCCCCCAGCCAGATCCACCAATGAGTGAACTCGCGCGGCACGGTACGCAGAAGGCCAACCGCGAGGCCGGATCCGAGAAACAGCATCGAATGCTTGTTCAGGATGCCGATGCCCGCCACGAGTCCGAACAGCAGCCACAGCCGTCGATCACCCCCATTGAGTATGCGCAGGACCATCGCCACACTCAGCATCCAGAACACCGGCTCGAAGGCGTTCATCGAAAGAAAGTTGTCGAAGGTCAGATAGATCGGGGCAATCAATGTCATTAGAGCCGCAAAGAACTGGGCGACACGCCCGCCTCCCATCTCACGCGCCATCCACCCTGCGATCAGAACCTTTGCGGCGACCGACAAAGCAGGAACAAAACGCAAGGCGGCGAGCGAATCTCCCAGCACAGCGCGCGAGTAGTGCGCCACCGCCGCCACCAGCGGCGCATGATCCACATAGCCCCAAGCCAGGTGTTGGCCACACGCGGCATAGTAGAGTTCGTCGCGAAAGTAGCCGTAGCCACGATTGAAAATAAGGTGAACTAGCGTGGCGAGTACAGCCAGCACGAACACCCACGGGTTCAACGTCGCCAACCGTAGTCCTGCTGCGAGTGGCTCCGCAGTGTCCGTCGGGGCCTGCGAATCATGATTTAGAACTGGAATTTCACGTGCCAAAATATTTCTCGGAATGGTCACTCGATTGTATCGTGGGGGTTGTGCAAGCTGAGTCGGCACACAAAGAGTTGCTCTGCTCTTGCAAAAGCACTACTCTTTCCTCTCGCAGCCGCTTCCTGTGATGCTCAGCGTTGCCACCATTGTCGGCGCTTTCAGCCTTGTCGTCTGGGTGTATCTCACTTTGGCCCGTGGTCTCTTCTGGCGTATTCCACGGTCTAAACCAACGCTACCCTCCGAGCCCATTTCACAACTGAGCGTAGCCGCCGTGATTCCCGCGCGTGACGAAGCTGCCGTGATCGGGAGCGTGGTGGAGACGCTGTTGAACCAGCGAGGCGTTCGGTTCCCCGTATTCCTGGTTGACGATGGCAGCACGGATGGCACAGCCGTGGTGGCGCGATCAGCAGCCGAGAAGCTTGGAAAGAGCGACCAACTTACAGTCATCGAAAGCAGCCCGCCGCCGCCCGGATGGACAGGCAAGCTGTGGGCGCTGCGGCAAGGCATCGAGCGTGCTCGCGCAGCGAGACCGCAGTGGCTGTTGCTCGCCGATGCAGATGTCGTGCAGGGCGAGTTGACAGTGTCCACCCTCGCTGCAATCGCGACGGGCGGTCGATACGATCTCGTCTCATACATGGTGCGGTTACATTGTTCGAGTTTGGCGGAGAAACTCCTTATTCCGGCCTTTGTGTATTTCTTCTTCAAGCTTTACCCCCCGGCATGGATTCGCGATGAGAAGAACCGCACCGCGGGCGCTGCTGGTGGCTGCGTGTTCTTGCGCACGGACGCTCTCGTCCGGGCTGGCGGAGTGGATGCCATTCGGGGAGAGATCATCGATGATTGTTCTCTGGCTCGGCTCATCAAGCAGCATGGAGGCCGTTTGTGGCTTGGCCTAAGCGACGACAGCCACAGCATTCGTGAGTATCAGACCTTCTCGGCAGTCGAGCGCATGGTTTCGCGCACAGCGTTCAACCAACTGAACCACTCAAGCCTGGCCTTACTTGGCACGGTGGTGGGGATGGCGCTGACGTACCTCGTTCCACCGCTTCTCTTGTTGAGCGGTGCGCTGCTGCCGACCGCTCTCGGGGCGGCTGCATGGGCGCTGATGTTTGTCACCTATCTCGGAATGGTGCGGTACTATCGTCTGGGCGCCCATTGGGCGTTGACTCTTCCGGTCGCTGCATTGTTCTACGTTGCTGCAACAATGCATTCCGCTCTGAAATACTGGACGGGCACCGGCGGGGAGTGGAAGGGAAGAGTGCGTAGTGCAGCTCCTACTAAGCTCTACTGAACGGCTTCAGCAGGCTTATCGCTCATCGCAGGGAGTAGGGAGTTACCGGCTTTGGGTTGATGAGAAATTCTTGAATCTCGTCCAGTACAGTAGAGTCTATTGAAATCTTAGAGCGATCAGCGGGCAGGTGCCCAGTAGTTTAACTAACTGCCTACGCCTCGCGGTCAAGCTCAGCCAGCAACAGTTCCGTAATCGGCATTGTGCATTCTCCGCGTCTCCGATCTTAGGTGCATCGTCCTAGAAGGTGGGATTCATGGAGTACTTCCATGCACACCTGCGATTAGACCTCTGACCCTGCACCTGTAATGCGCATTTGCTTTGGTGATGGAAGAGCGGTGACCTTCGAGATTTTCAGGGCATTCGTTGCTAGGTCATTCTGGATCGATAGGTAAGTCGTAGCAAACGAATGTTTGCCAGCGCGGGGAATGTCAATCGTGAGGTAAGTTTGGGTTATTTTGGAGCAGATTGCGCTTTTTGGATTAAGCCCTTAGACTCCGCACGAGGTGACACACACTGTCGCGCGACCAAAACTTCCCTTGGGTTATCGATAAAAAACTTGCGCGAGGGCAATGGCCTGGCTTCGCGGGATTGCGAGGTAATTGTCAGGAAATGTCTGAATTGTAGCTGCTTCTCTTACGGTCATACTTCTGCATTGTGTTGGGTCCTGATGAATGTAGTAATGGCCGTCTTTTGCAATATGCGACGTCACCGTGGTCGCTGGTCGACCTGAAAGTTGAACCCGGAAAACGATCCTCGAATAGACTGCTCTCTTTAATGGCATTTGAAGCGTTCCCGTGATCAGGAAGCAAGTCTCTTGGAAAGTCGCGAAGCACTGGGCTGCACTTTTCTGCTTTTGCATAGCAGGCAGCAAAGAAATAGCGGTAAAGGTGGTTTTCAATGTGGGCTCGGGAGGCATGATTACAGACTCCGCCGAGGCACCCATGTCTCCGGGCTGGACCGAATCAGTATGGCGGAGGGAGAGGGATTCGAACCCCCGGTACCCTTCCGGGTACATCGGTTTTCAAGACCGACTGTTTCAACCACTCACACATCCCTCCGCGGCGGGTTGATGTCAGTTTACAACAGTGCTGCCTTGGTTCGGGATTGGAGCGCGAACGCTAATAACACTCGGGGCTATTTTCATAGGCGAAAATAAGATTCCTAGTTATTTTCGATTATGATAAAATATGAAAATAACAAAGAATGCTATTTTCACCTCTGAGAGCACGCCGTGCATGACATGAACCCGGTTCCCGGCAGCAAAGTTTCTCAGGGCTCTTATTCCGCTTTCGTGCCGTCGCCGCTGCCTCCGACGCTGAATTGGACACCCAGGCTTATCGGTTTGCTGTCAGATGCGGACCGTCTCATTGGCAGGCTGGCGGGCGAAGGCGGACGTCTGCCGAACCCACATGTATTGATCCGGCCCTTTGTACAGCGCGAAGCTGTGTTGTCGAGCAAGATCGAGGGTACACAGGCTACGCTCGGCGAATTGTTGGCTTCGGAAGCGGGAGCCGTCGTGGAACGGAGCCCCGAAGATTTGCGCGAGGTCAGCAATTACGTGGTTGCTCTGGAACACGGAGTTTCCCGGCTCAAGCGCCTTCCCATTGGTGTGCGGCTGATGCGCGAGTTGCATGAAAAACTGATGAAAAATGTTCGTGGACAACATGCCAGTCCTGGGCAGTTTCGAAAGATCCAAAATTGGATCGGATTGCCAGGCAGTACGCCAGCCACGGCTGCTTACGTTCCTCCGCCGCCTGGTGAAGTGAGGTCATGCCTGTTGGCGTGGGAGAAGTTTGTCGCGGAATCGGGATTGCCGCCGTTGGTCACGATTGCTCTGGCGCACTACCAATTCGAAGCGATTCACCCGTTTCGAGATGGAAATGGCCGTGTTGGGCGTCTGTTGATCACACTGTTTCTGGTGCAAAGGCAAATTCTGCCGGCTCCGCTGCTTTACTTGTCGGCGTTCTTTGAAGCGTCGCGGCGGGATTACTACAGCGGATTGCGCGGCATCAGTGAACGAGGTGCGTGGAATGATTGGCTAGAATACTTTTTGCTCGGAGTGGCGCGAATGTCAGAAGATGCGCTGAGCCGGGCGATGCGGATTAATCAACTGCTGGGGCGATGGCAGAAGGCCGTTTCCGGAGAGTCGAGTAAAGCTCCTTTGCAGGTAGTTGAACTTTTAGGCACGAATCCTTTTATTACCATCAAGGGTGCTGCCGAGAAGTTGGAGGTTGCTTTCACCACTGCGCAGCGTGCCATCGAGCGGCTAGAGCGTGCAGGCATCGTCAGGCCTGTTAGCGACGCGAAGCGGGACCGGGTGTTTTGTGCGCAGGCTTTGTTGGATGTACTGGAGGCGCCGGCTAAACTTTAGACAAAATCCCCACCCTGTCGCGACAACGCGACAAAGGTGGGGCATCTTCAACTACCAGCCTGCACCTTTTGTACTCAATTTGATCCGGTACAAATTTGTGTTGGCTGTGATGTAGAGCGTGGAGCCATCTTCTCCCCATGCGCAGTTTGACGTTGGTACCCCCATGCTGAAGCGGCCCAGTATCTTGCCGCTTGGGGAGATCACGAGTATCCCACCTGGGCCAGCGCTGTAGAGGTTGCCGTGCTCGTCTACTTTCATTCCATCGGCTGTGCCTGGACCGTTCTTTTTCTGGTCATTGCCGTCGAGGAGCAGGCGCTTGTTGCTGACTGAGCCGTCGTTTTGCACATCGTAGGCCCACCATTTGACTTCAATCGAATCGTTCACATAAAGAATTTTTTCGTCGGGCGAGAAGGCGATTCCGTTCGGGGCTTTCAGGTCTTTGTCGAGTAGCGTGACTTTTCCATCAGGAGTGAGGCGGTAGACACCTTGGAAGGCCAACTCTTTTTGTGGATCATCCAATTGCTTGGGCAAGCCGTAAGCAGGGTCGGTGAAATATAAATCTCCGTTGGATTTGTATGCGAGATCATTTGGGCTGTTGAAACGCTTGCCCTCGTAATGATCAACCAGCACCGTCTCTTTGCCATCCGCATCCTTCCGTGCGATGCGGCGGTTGCCGTGCTGGTTCATCACCAGTCTCCCCTGAGAGTCGAAGGTCAATCCGTTGGAACCGGGTTCGTGCCCGGTGAACGGTTCTGATCCGTAATAGCCGCTTGGCTTCAGGAATAAGGACGCGCCCTTGCCCGGCTCCCACTTCATGATGGAGTTGTTCGGGATATCCGAGAACAGCAGATAGCCGTGCTTTTTGTCCCACACCGGGCCTTCAGTCCAGATATAGCCGCCCGTGAGCTTTTCCAAAGTAGCGTCTTTGGGGACGAGTTGGTCGAAGGCCGGGTCGAGGCGGACGATGGAGACTGTGGGCTCCGCGTTCTGCGCATTGAGTCGGGTAAGTGAGAAGACAAACAACAGCAACAAAAAAGAAATGAATGTGTGTTTCATTGATTGGTCTCCGTTTAGTCCATCGCAGAGCTTAGGGAAAAAATTGGGTTGTGTCCAGAGAATCGTTTTGCTGAGGAGGCCAAAGCAAGCCTGGCGGCGGCACGATTTTTTATGAATGGCGCGCTTCGTAGGCGGCGATTTCTGTTTCGTGGAGAAGCGTAATGCCTATGTCGTCCAGGCCTTCGAGCAGGCGCCGGCGCACCGATTCATCCACCGCAAAGTTTGTGGTGAAGCCTTGATCATCCTTGAGGTGACATTTTTCCAAATCAACGGTCAGCTGATAGGCGGAAGTTGTCTCTGCACGGCGGCTGATTTCTGCGACTTGATCTTCCGGTAGGACTACTGTCAACACGCCGTTTTGCACGCAGTTGTTGGCAAAGATGTCAGCGAAAGCGGGGGCGATGACTGCGCGGAAGCCAAAATTTTCCAGGGCCCAAACGGCGTGCTCACGTGACGAACCACAGCCAAAATTCTTTCCCGCCACCAGGATACTGGCTCCAGCGTAGCGCGGCTGGTTTAGGGGGAACTCAGGATCCATCGTGCCATCGGATCTGCGGCGCCAGTCATAAAACAGGAATTCTCCGAAGCCGGTTTTCTCGATGCGCTTCAAAAATTGTTTAGGGATGATTTGATCGGTGTCCACGTTAGCCCGGAGCAGCGGGACGACTTTGCCGGTATGAATGCGAAATGGTTGCATAGATTTTGTTAATTGCGAAAGCTAAAGCTCCCGCGACAGCCGAGGGCGGCTCGACCACAGGTTAAGGGTTAAATTTCCATTCGCGAATGTCGGTGAAATGTCCTGTAATTGCCGCGGCTGCTGCCATCATGGGGCTCACCAGATGCGTGCGACCCCCGCGGCCCTGGCGTCCTTCAAAATTGCGGTTGCTGGTGGAGGCGCAGCGCTCGCCCGGTTGCAGGATATCAGGGTTCATTCCCAGGCACATCGAACATCCTGATTCACGCCACTCGAAACC
>Ga0157374_10001312_pt1 | contig 21166 bp, 20 predicted proteins | sample M25metaG_FD_115308 | JGI IMG/M metagenome (GOLD analysis project Ga0157374, IMG submission 115308) | Miscanthus rhizosphere microbial communities from Kellogg Biological Station, Michigan, USA - M2-5 metaG | ecosystem: Host-associated > Plants > Roots > Rhizosphere > Soil | place: USA: Michigan... | reverse complement strand
TCGCCGGGGTGGACCTCAAGGCCGTAGCGCTGGGGCGCGCGATCAACCGCGGCAAGCACCTCGTCAAGAGCCGCGTCTCGTGCGACGGCTGTCACGGCGTCGATTTCGGCGGCGCGGCCATCGTCGACATCGCTCTCGTCGGACATTGGGTGGCGCCCAACCTGACCTCCGGTGAAGGCAGCGTTACCAAGGGCTTCACCGCCAACGACTGGGACCGCGCCGTGCGTCACGGCGTACGCCGCGATGGCAGCTCGTCGTCGATGCCCTCGGGCGATTTCGTCAACTTGACCGACCACGAATTGTCGGACGTCGTCGCCTACATCCGTTCGATGCCGCCGGTGAATCGCGACATGGGTCCGGTGAAGCTGGGGCCGGTATTTGCCTACATGATCGCCACCGATCCCAAGGCATTTTCAGCCGCCACGACCGATCACCAGAAGGCGCACGCCGTGGAGCCACCCGTCCTGGCGCCCAGCGTGGAACTCGGGCAGCACATCGTTCAGGTCTGCCGCGGATGCCACGGCGCGCATTTGTCGGGCGGCACGCTGGCGGGCGACCCCGACATGCCGGTCGTCGCGAACCTCACTCCGCACTTTACCGGCCTCAAGTCATGGAGCGAGGAGGACTTCATCCGCGCGCTGCGCGAAGGCAAGCGCAAGGACGGGACGGAGATCAGCAAGATGATGCCTTGGCAGGCCTACGGGCAGATGTCGGACACGGAACTGAAAGCGGTGTGGGCGTACCTGCAGACGGTGCCGCCGTTGGAGAAAGGGAACCACTAGGACGGCCGACGCATCATGCGCGCGGCGCGTGGCCAGACTGCAGGGCTGCACCGTTCCTTCGCCATGTCGCGGGCGGCATACCGAACTCGCGCTTGAACGCGCGATTGAATGCGGCTTCGGATTCGTAGCCGACATCCTCTGCAATAACTGCAAGCGGCGAACCGCTGAGGCGAAGCTGCTGCGCGGCGAGCTGCAAGCGCCATTGCGCCAGGTATTGCATCGGTGGCACGCCGAGCAGGTCGGTAAAACGCTGCGCCAAGCCGGAACGGGACATGCCGACCCGGTGGGCAAGGTCCTCCACCGTCCACGGGTGTGCCGGCCGGGCGTGCATCAGCATGAGCGTCCGGGCGACCAGGCGGTCGCGCAATCCCGCCAGCCAGCCTTTGCAATCGTCGGGCAATGTACCGACGTAATGGCGTACTGCCTCGACGAATACCAGCTCCGACAACTTGGCCAGCACCGTCGCGCTGCCGGCGTGCGCCGAGGTCGCCTCCTCCGTCGCAAAGCGCATCGACGTTTCCAGCCAGGACGCGCTGGATCCGCGCATGCTGACCTTGAACAGTCGCGGCAACGCGGAGAGCAAAGGATTCCTCCAGAGGTCCTGTGCCGCGAGAAAACCGCACACCATGTGCGTGACCGCCCCGCCGCCGCCGTACTCGAGCTTCATCACCTCACCCGGCCGCGTCGCGACTTGATTGGCCAGTAGCGGCGCCAACACCTCCGGCGTCAGGTCGGTGGAACTGCCGATGATGTGGGTTTCGCCCCGCGGCACCACGATCACGTCGCCCGCATCGATCTGCAGCGCGCCACCGCGATCGTCCGGCAGCATCGCCCAGCACCGCCCTTCCGTAACAAGATGGAACGACACGATGCACTCGGCGGGCGGCAGATACGTCGAGCAAAGCGGCGAATCCGCCGGGACGATAGCGCACCAGGGCGCCGAAAACTCGGCGTCGAGGAATACGGCGCCGGTCAGCTGGACGACGCGCAATACGTCGGAGAGGGCATCCATCGTGGCGGTTGGGCAATCCCGGCGTCGCGCGCAAGAAAGCTGGACGCTTGGTCATTCAAGGTCGCTGCTGCCGGGGGAATACTAGCACCGTGCTCAAAATGGCACCGAACTCGAAACACAGACCATCGGGAGGTATCGATCATGACGCGCTCGGGTGAATGGATCGGAACGCAGGCGCTCAACGCGATGCGGCATCGCATGGGAAGCCGGGACGCAGTCGACACAGTCGCAGCGCGCCGGCCGTCGCAACAATTTTCAGGCCATGCGACACAGGTACGTGCCGCCCGGAATAGCGCCGCACGGCACGACGGTCAGCCGTGGTTGCTGGCCGAAACGGCGAAGCTCCACGTGGGGATCATGGCAGGTCTCGCCGGGTTCTCATTCACCGGGATCGTTCTCCTGGTCGGCCTGGCGCATGACCGGTCAGACATGGCGGCGGCATCGTTCGACACGGTGCTGGTCATGTTCATCGTCTCGTTCATCTACTACATCGGCAACGCCTTCCTGATTTCGTACCTGCCCAATCCGGATACGAGTCGAGGGCTCGTGCCGCACGTCCATTTCAGCCTCGCCTCGACCATCGAGTACCGGACGCTGTTCGTGTCCTGGTTCGCGCTGCTGCCGCTGCTGCAAGCGTATGGACTCAACCGTGCCGCCGATCTACTCGCTGTTCTGTTGCCGCTATCCCTCGCCCTCGGCTCGGTGATCCTCGCGATGGCCGCCGATGGGCTCGGTTTGATGCGGCTCAAGGAGACTTACTTTGCCGCAGCGGTCGGTACGGGCGTTGCGCTGGCGTGCGCCGGTATCGTCCGACTGGTTGCGCCGGACGCGAGCACCGCAGCTTCCACCCTCTACGTCACGATCGCGATCTTCTGCCTCAATGGCGTGGGATTCGCGCTGGCGGCCTTGACGGCACTCCTGCCGCGATACCCGCGGCTCGCGCGCTTCTACGAGCGCCATGGTCGAAACATCGTGATCGCAGACATTCAAGCCACGATGATTGCGCTCGCGTTCCTTTGGCTGGCTGTCATCGGCGTCATCTAAAAATCACCGAGGCCCGACATTGTCACAGGCGAGGCGGATGGTTGAGCAGTTGGTCATATCGCGGATCGTCCTTCAGCAGCAGCCAAACCGCTTCCGGTTCATCGAAAAAATTGAGCGGCGCGCCGAACGGCACGTGAAGCAAGCGCGCTGCTTCCCCATATCCCTCCTCGCTGCGGCCAGCGCGGACCAGGATGACGCTGCGCATAAACGACACCTTCGGGCCGTTGGTGGCGTCTCGCGATTCGGGGTTCCGCATCCGCGCCCTCTCTATCGTGGCTACCGCAGCCGAATGTTTACCCAGCATCGACTGGATCAACCCGAGCTCCACGAGGTCGACCCTCGCCGGCTCCCGCTTGTGCAATTCCAGTCCATGCCGTTCGGCATCGCGGAAACTGCGCTCGGCACGATCCTTGTTCCCCGCGGCAAGGTACAGAAATCCAGTGCGCATGGCGCGTGACATTGGCTCCTCAACCGGAACGTCCTCCCACAGCTTCACGGCATCGAGGTATCGCCCTTCTGCTCTCGCGATCTCCGCAGCGATAACCTTGCGCCCGATTTCGTCATACAGGTTGCCATGCTCGCTTAGCGCCTTGCGCAGCGGCTCGATATCCTTGTGCACATAGGCGTCGATGCGGGCGCGCACGAAGTACGGGTCGGGATTGTTCGGGAACCTTGTCGCGTATTTCTGCGTCGCTTCGATACCTTCGGTCAACCGGCGAAGTCCCCCGGTCAGTGTGACCAGGACGTTGACCGCCAGCTCTTCGTTCAATGGGTCAAGGTCCCAGGCACGGGCCTGATGTGCGAGTGCCTCGTCGAAGTGACCGCGGCGTCGCAGTGCGAAACCGATCAGCTGGTGCGCCTCCACGTTGCTTGGCCGCGCTTGCACGACGGTATTCAGGTCCACGAGCGCGCGATCGGGATCCTTGGCGACATACATGGTGTACAGGCCCCGCGCCAGCATCGCCTCGGGCAAGTCCTTTTGTTGCGCGAGAGCGCGCTCGTAGCACTGCTTGGCCGCAGCGCCATCCTGGGGCTGCTCGCCAAAATAGAACATCCAGCTGTTGACGCGCGAGAGCATCGCAAGCGCGTCCGCGTTGTCGGGATCGATGCGCAGCGCCTCCTCGAGCAGGCGCTTCGGCGTAGCCAGCTTCTCGTACTCCTTGGAGTTGGGAGTCCTGAAGGAGGCCACCGCACGCAGATACAGGTCGTAGGCATCGCCGCTGTTGGTGGCGACGCGGTCCAGCTCGCCGCGTTCGCGCATCGTTAGTGTCGCGGCAAGAGCATTGGCCACGAGTCGCGCCACCGTGCTCTGCAGGTCCAGCACACGTTTCAGCTCACGGTCGTAGTTGGTGGCCAGCAAGTGATGATCGTCGTGCGTATCGATCAGCTGCACGGTGAGCCGCAGCGTATTTCCGTCGCGCCGTATCGAACCTTCGAGGATCGTCCCCACCCCCAACCGCTGGCCGATTTCGCGCGCGTTGTGAGCCTTGCCGCGGAACTCCGCGACCGACGTGCGCGAGATCACCTTGAGATCGCGAAACTTCGCGATTGCGTTGAGAATTTCTTCCTGTAGGCCGTCCGCGAGATACGAGTCCTCGGCGCGGCCGCTCAGGTTATCGAACGGCAACACCGCGATCGACTTCCGGTCTGGTGCGGGCACCGGCGCGGGCGCGACGATGGGCACGGGGATATCGCGCGTCGCGCGATCGCTCCACAATTTTGTGCCAAGGATGCCGACGATGACGATGACGGCAACGGTGGCGCCGGCCGCGAGCCATCCTCGCTTCCGGCCGACGTCGGCAGGGCCGACCGGCACGCTTGCGGCCGCGAACGTCGGCGCCTGCGTTTCCGCGAGCAGTCGCCGCACGCGTTCGACGAACTCCTCCGGCATGTCGCCGCCCGGGAGCCGCATCCATTGCCGCTCGCGAAAGCGGTCCGGCACGCGCGCCGTCGCCTCGGGCGTGTCATCGACCACGATCGGCAGCAGGAACGATCGATCGTCGGCGATCAGGTGCGAGCGGTCGACCGCGAGCTTCCACTCAAGCCGGAAGTAGCCTTCGCTGCGCTCGTCGGTGTTGGCCGAGATGAGCGGCACGAAGAGCGCGCACTCCTTGATTTGCTTGCGGATCGACGCGTCCCACGCGTCGCCGCCTCGCAGCTCGTTCCGATCGAACCAGACTTCGAGGCCGCCCGCGCGCAGCGCCTCGCAGATGCGCGCCGCGGCATCCCCATCCTGCGAGGCATAGCTCAGGAAAATGGCTTTTTCGTTCATCCGGCTACCAAGATGCCAGTGTCAACAGCCCTCAACCGACATTGCCGCATTCCTGGCCGGCCCGATTACCGGGCCGCCGCAACTAGATCAGCTCTTTCTGCCGGTGCATCGTGCAGTCCACCGTGGTCAGCGCAGTCATGTTGACGATGCGGCGCACCGTCGCCGATTGGGTGAGGATGTGCACCGGCTTGGCCACGCCGAGCAGGATCGGGCCCAGCGTCACCCCGGATCCCGACGACACCTTGAGCAGGTTGAACGAGATGTTTGCGGCATCGAGCGTGGGCATGATGAGAAGGTTGGCCTCCCCCTTCAGCCGCGCGTTCGGAAACGCCGCCATGCGCACCTCCTCGGACAATGCCGCGTCGCCGTGCATCTCGCCCTCGCATTCAAGCTCGGGGTCCATCAGTTGCACCATCGACAGCGCGGCCTGCATCTTTCGGGCCGTGGGGAACGCAGAGGAGCCGAAGCTCGAATGCGACAGGAACGCGACCTTGGGCACGATGCCGAAGCGGCGCATTTCCTCGGCCGCCAGCAGCGTGATCTCGGCCAACTGCTCGGCCGTCGGATCGGCATTGACGTAGGTGTCGGCGATGAAGATCGTGCGCGCCGGCAGCATCAGCGCATTCATCGCGGCGTAGGTGCGCACGCCCTTGCGCAGGCCGATCACCTGGTCGATGTAATGGCGGTGCAGGTCATGCGTGCCAAAGGTGCCGCACAGCATGCCGTCGGCCTCGCCCCGGTGCATCATCATCGCCCCGATCAGCGTGTGGCGGCGGCGCATCTCCACCTGCGCATAGGCCTGCGACACGCCGCGGCGCTCGGTGAGGCGGTAATACTCCATCCAGTACTCACGGTAGCGCTCGTCGAATTCCGGGTTGATGATCTCGAAATCCTGCCCCGGCTTGATGCGCAGGCCGTAACGTTCGATGCGCTTCTCGAGCACCGCCGGCCGGCCGACCAGGATGGGCCGCGCGAGTCCCTCGTCCACCACGACCTGCACGGCGCGCAGCACGCGCTCGTCTTCGCCTTCGGCGTACACGATCCGCTTCGGATCCTTCTTGGCCGCCGTGAAGATCGGCTTCATCAACAGGCCCGACGTGTATACGAACTGGATCAGCTTTTCCTTGTACGCGGACCAGTCGGCAATCGGGCGCGTGGCCACGCCCGACTCCATCGCCGCCTTGGCCACCGCCGGCGCGATCATGACGATGAGGCGGGGGTCGAACGGCTTCGGGATCAGGTATTCGGGACCGAAGCGCAGGTTCTCGATGTTGTACGCGTGCGCGACGATGTCCGACTGCTCGGCCATGGCCAGGTCCGCGATCGCGCGCACGCACGCGAGCTTCATTGCTTCGTTGATCGTTGTCGCGCCGACATCGAGCGCGCCGCGAAAGATGAACGGGAAGCACAGCACGTTGTTCACCTGGTTCGGGAAATCCGAGCGGCCGGTGGCGATGACGGCGTCCGGCCGCGCGGCCTTGGCCACGTCCGGCATGATCTCCGGCTCCGGATTGGCCAGCGCCATGATCAATGGCTTGTCGTTCATCTTGGCCAGCCATTCGGGCTTCAGCACCCGCCCGGCAGAAAGACCCAGGAAGATGTCGGCCCCCGGCAGGATTTCGGCCAATGTGCGCGCGTCCGTCGGCTGCGCGTAGATGGCCTTGTGGTCATCCATCTCCTCCTTGCGGCCCTCGTATACGACGCCCTTGATGTCGGCGACGAAGATGTTTTCACGCTTGATGCCGAGCCCCACGAGCAGGTCGAGGCACGCAAGCGCGGCCGCGCCTGCGCCTGAGCACACGAGCTTCACGCCGCCCAGCTCCTTGCCGACCACGCGCAGGCCGTTCAGGATCGCCGCGCCGACGATGATCGCCGTGCCGTGCTGGTCGTCGTGAAACACCGGGATCTTCATCCGCTCCCGGCACATCTTCTCGATGTAGAAGCACTCCGGCGCCTTGATGTCCTCGAGGTTGATGCCGCCGAACGTGGGCTCCAGCGCCACGATCATGTCCACCAGCTTGTCCGGGTCGAGTTCGTTGATCTCGATGTCGAAGCAATCGATGCCCGCGAACTTCTTGAACAGCACCGCCTTGCCTTCCATCACCGGTTTGGCGGCGAGCGGGCCGATCGGTCCCAGGCCGAGCACCGCGGTGCCGTTGGTGACCACGCCGACCAGGTTGCCGCGCGCGGTGAGATTGGACACTTCGCGCGGATCGCGCACGATTTCGTCGCACGCGGCTGCAACGCCCGGCGTATAGGCGAGGCCCAGGTCGTGCTGGTTGGTGAGCTGCTTGGTCGCCTGCAGCGCGATCTTCCCCGGCGGAAACTGCCGGTGGTATTCGAGGGAAGCCTCACGGATGTTCTTGTCCGACATGGATCCGCCGCAGGAGGACGCGCCGCTTGGGGCGCGGGCCGACCATGATAGACGATTGCCCTGGCCCATTCACGGCGCGGGGGTTGAAGCGCCGCGGGAGGCCGGGGCCTCGTGGTGCCGGAGGCTATAATCGCGCTTTCCCCGCACCCGCGCGCCAGAGCCCTCCCCGCGCGCCCGAATCCTTCGATGAGCACCCTGCCGCTCTTCTGGTTGTCCGCGTTTGCCTTGGCGGCGGTAGTTCTCGTTGCTCTCGTGTGGCCTCTGTTGCGCCAGCGCAGGAGCGAGGCGCCGGAGGACGAAGCTGCGACCACGGCCATCTTTCGCGACCACAAGCGGCAGCTGGATGCCGATTTCGCGGCCGGCACGCTGAGCGAGTCCGAACGCGACGCGGCGCAAGCCGAGCTGGTCTCCCGCTTCGGTGGCGAGCTTGCCATCGAACCGGCGGCGGTCGCGAGGTCGTCAGATACTTCGCGCTGGGTCGCGGCGCTGGTCCTCGTCAGCGTGGTGCCCATCGTGGCGGGCGTGCTTTACGTGTTGCTGGGCAATCCGGCGGCGATGAACGCGCCGGCCGCACCGGAGATGTCCGCCGCGGCGCCCCCTCATGGCTCCGGTGACGTCACCGATCCGCAAGTCGTGGCGATGATCGACCGGCTGGCGGAAAAGATGAAAGCGAGTCCCGACGACCCCAAAGGATGGTTCCTGCTGGGCCGCTCGTATTTCAAGATGGGCCGCTATGACGAAGCGGTGGCCGCCCTTGCGGAAGCCGCGAAGCGCATGCCGGAGAACGCCACCCTGCTCGCGGATCAGGCCGAAGCCATCGCAATGGTGCAGGGACGCAAGCTCGCCGGCCGCCCCGCGGAATTGCTGAAGCGCGCGATGGAAATCGATCCCAACGACCCGAAGACCATTGCCATGTCCGGCGCGGTCGCGGCCGAGCGCGGCGATGCGGACACCGCGATCAAGCTCTATCAGCGTCTGAAGGCGCTGATGCCGCCCAACAGCGAGGAATCGCAACAGGTCGACCAGGTGATCGCCGAACTCCAGGCGTCCCGCAAGGGCGCGGCCGCGCCGGCCATGGCGGCTGCGCCTGCGGCGGCTCCCGCAGCGGCTCCCGCAGCGGCACCGGCCACGGGCAATGCCGCACCGGCGGCGAAAGTGGCGGCGGCAGGCGCCGCAGGCGCGGGCGTATCGGGCCGCGTCGAGATCGACCCCAAGCTCGCCGCCAGGATGGCGCCGGGCGACACACTATTCATCTATGCGCGCAACGCGGAAGGCTCGCGCATGCCGCTGGCCATCCTGCGCGGTAGCGCCAGTGAATTACCGAAGGCATTCGCCTTGACCGACGCGATGGCCATGATGCCGGCGCAGACCATTTCGCTCGCAAAGTCAGTCGTGATCGAAGCCCGCATTTCCAAGGCAGGCAACGCGGTGGCGCAAGCCGGCGACCTGCGCGGCGCGTCGGCGCCCATCGCGCCGGGAGCATCCAACGTGCGGATCGTCATCGACCAGGTCGTTCCCTGACCCCGTTTGGCGTGTATATGACGGATTTGTGACACCGGGTCCAACGAACATCCGGTATAACTGCACCCCTGCTCGGGGGCGCGAAATGCGAACCCGCGGCGGTCGTACCAGGGAGAACGTCGCATGAAAGAGAATTACCAGAAGAAAATCGACCTTGGCCGCTGCGGCGAGGTCACGCTGCACGTCCGCAAGGGTGGCACGCGACTGTTGCTGGAGTTCGACACCGAGCCGGAGGGCCTGGACAAGACCGGCCTCAACAGCTTCATCGACGCCTTGAAGAAAGTGCGCGAACGCATGGAGCGGTAGCCATACGCCAGCTGCCGGGCGGCCAGAGCCCGCCTCCGCCCTATTTGACCGGGGTCAAGGATGTAGCAGGCTCCCCGTAACAATCGCCGTCCTGCGACGGGCGCAAGGCGCGCCCCCGCTATAATGGCATGTGTTTTCAACGCCCCCCGCGGCATCGCCGGCCAGCGGCCGCCAGCGCCCGCCGATGCCCGGCCCAATCGTCCGCTCCGCCCATGCTCGAAGCCATTGACCTGGCCGCGAGACGCGGCTCGTCGCATCTGTTTTCGTCGCTGTCCTTCAGTGTCGAGCCCGGGTGCGCCATGTTCGTCACCGGTGCCAACGGAACGGGCAAGACCACGCTGCTGCGAATCCTGGCCGGGCTGGGGGCGCCTTTTGCGGGCACTGTGCGGTGGCGTGGCGTGGATGTCGCACCGTTTGCGCAGACCCTCCGGGACGATGTGGCTTATTGCGGCCACTTGCCGGCACTGAAGGACGAACTCACTGCGGAAGAAAATCTCGCGGCGCTCGTCACGCTGACCGGCGAATCCGTGGCGGCCTCCAAATTCCGCGACGCGCTCGCCAGCGTCGCGCTGGAACGGCAGGCGCGGCTTCCGGCACGTGCGCTCTCCCAGGGGCAGCGTCGCCGCCTAGGCCTGGCGCGCCTGTCGCTTTCCCGGCGCCCGCTGTGGCTGCTCGACGAGCCGGCGACCGCGCTCGACAGCGCGGGAATCGCGCTGCTGAAGCGCCTGCTTTCCGGTCACCTCGAGCGTGGCGGATGCGCGCTGGTGGCGACGCATCAACCGCTCGAGCTGCCGGCGAACGAAGTCCGCGCGCTTTCGTTGTCATGATCTCCGAGCCCACCGCGGCAACGTTCCAGGCAACCGCGCCCGCCTCCGATTCCGGCGCGTGGGCGGGTGTGCGCTGGGCGTTGGCGCGCGATCTCAGGCTGGCGCTGCGTTCGCGCGCGGAACTTGGGGTCCAGCTGTTGTTCTACGTCATCGTGGTTTCGCTGTTTCCGCTGGCATCGACACCCGAGAGGAACCAGCTCGCGCTGATGGGGCCTGGCGTGCTCTGGGTCGCCGCACTGCTCGCGTCACTGCTTTCGCTGCCGCGCCTGTTCGCCTCCGATTACGCCGACGGTACGCTCGAGCAAATCGCGCTGTCGCCGTATCCGCTGCCCGCACTGGTGTCCGGTAAAATGATCGCGCATTGGCTGACCACCGGTTTGCCCGTCGTCATCCTTGCGCCGGTGCTGGGATTGCAATACGGGATCGACGGCGAGGCGATGGCCGCTTTGGCGGCGGCGCTGCTGATCGGCACGCCCATTCTGTCGTTGCTCGGCGCGATCGGTGCCGCGCTGACGTTGGGCCTGCGCGGCGGCGGCAGTCTTCTCGCGCTGCTGGTGCTGCCGTTGTGCGTGCCGGTGCTGATCTTCGGCGCCGGAACCGTGGACGCGGTGCACGCCGGCCTTGGTGTCACCGCGAACCTGTCGCTACTGGGCGCGGGCTTGCTGGTCGCCATCGTCGGCGCGCCGCTCGCAGCATCCGCTGCTGTCCGAATTGCCCTCGATTAGGGTTCAATGAACTTCTTCCGCTACTCCTCGCCCTCGACGTTCTATCCGCTCGCCGGAAAGCTCATTCCCTGGTTCGGCTGGAGCGCGCTGCTGCTCGCCATCGTCGGGCTCTGGATCGGCTTCGGCCTCGCGCCCACCGATTTCCAGCAGGGCGAGGCCTACCGCATCATCTTCATCCACGTCGCGAGCGCGTGGATGTCGATGTTCATCTATGTCGTGATGGCGTTCTGGAGTGCGCTGGCGCTGGGTTTCAACACGCGGCTGTCGGGCATGATGGCGCAGGCGCTGGCACCGACCGGCGCGCTGATGACGTTCATCGCGTTGTGGACCGGCGCGCTGTGGGGCCGGCCAACGTGGGGGACGTACTGGGCGTGGGACGCGCGGATGACCTCCGAGCTGATCCTGCTGTTTCTCTACTTCGGCGTCATCGCATTGCGCAATGCCATCGATGACGACCGTCGAGCGGACCGCGCATGCGGCGTGCTCGCGCTGGTCGGCGTCGTGAACATCCCGATCATCTACTTCTCCGTGCAGTGGTGGAACACGCTGCACCAGGGGTCGTCGGTAAGCATGGTCGCGGCCCCCAAGATGGCGGCGATCATGCTCGCCGGCATGCTCGTCATGGCGATTGCCGTGTGGTTCTACTCGATCGCGGTCGTGCTGATGCGTGTACGCTGCATCATCCTCGAGCGGGAACGCGGCGTGGCATGGACAGGTCAACTGACTGAACCGGGAACGATATGAGCGAATTCCTTGCGATGGGTGGTTATGGTTTCTACGTCTGGGGCGCCTATGGCGTCACGGCGCTCGCCATCATGGCCGAGCTGATCGCGTTGCGCGCGCGGCGGTTGAATGCCGTCGAGGCACACGCAGAGGCGTCCCGCCGATGAAGCCCCGTCATCGCCGATTTGCCTGGATCGGCGCGGGCGTCGTCGTCCTCGGCGCCGCGGTAGCGCTGGTGCTGAATGCGTTCCAGTCCAACCTCGTTTTCTTCTTCACGCCGTCGCAAGTCGTCGCCAAGGAGGCGCCTCAGGGCCGGCCGTTCCGCATCGGCGGGCTGGTCGAGTCGGGGACGCTGGTGCGCATCCCCAACTCGCTCGACGTCAAGTTCGTCGTGACGGATACGGCGCAGAGCCTGCCGGTCGTCTACCGCGGACTGCTCCCCGATCTGTTCAAGGAGGGCAAGGGCGTGGTGGCACAAGGCAGCATCGGACCCGATGGCGTGTTTCACGCAACCGAAGTGCTGGCCAAGCATGACGAGAATTACATGCCGCCGGAAGCAGCCCGCGCCATCGACAAGGCCCACAAAGACAAGGGCATGTCGCTCCCCACATTGAGTACCGCCAAATGATTCCAGAACTCGGACAGTTTGCCCTCATCCTTGCGCTCCTCGTGGCGCTCGTGCAGACCGTGGTGCCCCTTGTCGGCGCGCAGCGCCGCAACGCGGTACTGATGGGGATCGCCAGGCCCGCGGCGCGCTTGCAGTTCGCGCTGATCGCGCTTGCGTTCGGGTGCCTGGCGTGGAGCTTCGCCACCAGCGATTTTTCCGTGCTCAACGTAGCGCAGAATTCGAACACCCAGTTGCCGCTGCATTACCGGATCGCCGCGACCTGGGGTTCGCACGAGGGTTCGCTGCTGCTGTGGGTGCTGATGCTGACCGGGTGGGCCACCGCGGTGACGCTGCGCTCGCGCAACCTGCCGGATGCGCTGCTGGCACGCGTGCTCGCGGTGATGGGCTTCGTTTCCGTCGGCTTCCTGATGTTCCTGCTGTTCACGTCCAATCCGTTCCTGCGCCTCGTTCCCGCCGCCGCCGAAGGCAGCGACCTGAATCCGCTGCTGCAGGATCCGGGCATGGTCATTCATCCGCCGATGCTCTACATGGGCTACGTCGGATTCTCGGTCGCTTTCTCGTTCGCGATCGCCGCGCTGTTGAGCGGCCGCCTGGACGCCACGTGGGCGCGCTGGTCGCGGCCGTGGACCACGGCGGCGTGGTCGTTCCTGACCATCGGCATTGCGCTCGGCAGCTGGTGGGCCTATTACGAATTGGGCTGGGGCGGATGGTGGTTCTGGGATCCGGTCGAAAATGCATCGTTCATGCCCTGGCTGGTAGGCACAGCGCTGCTGCATTCGCTCGCGGTGACGGAAAAACGCGGCACGTTCAAGAGCTGGACCGTGCTGCTGGCCATCGTGGCGTTTTCGCTGTCGCTGCTGGGAACGTTCCTCGTGCGCTCCGGCGTGCTGACGTCGGTGCACGCATTTGCGACCGATCCCGCGCGCGGCGTGTTCATCCTGGCATTCCTCGCGATCGTGATCGGCGGCTCGCTCACGCTCTATGCAATGCGCGCCGGCGCGGTGGGCGGTGGCGCCGGATTTGCGATGGTCTCGCGAGAGTCCGCGCTGCTGGCCAACAACATCCTGCTCGTCGTGGCCCTGAGCGCCGTGTTCCTGGGCACGATGTATCCGCTGTTCCTCGACGCGCTGAACCTGCCCAAGGCGTCGGTCGGCCCTCCGTATTTCAACCTGGTCTTTCCGATCCTGATGGCGCCCGCTGCATTCCTGATGGGCATCGGTCCCATTGCAAGCTGGCGCCAGGCGGAATTGCCCGACCTCGCGTCCAGGCTCAAATGGGCGTTCGTGGTTGCCATCGTCACCGCAACGCTGTTGCCGTTCACGATGGGCAACTGGTCGCCACTGGTTGCGTGCGGGCTGTTCCTGTCGCTGTGGATCGTCGCGACGACGATCGTGGCCGTGGTGCAACGTTTGCGCAAGGCGCCGCAGAACGGCTTGTGGGCGCGCCTCGCCGCCAACCCGGCCGCGTGGTACGGCATGATGCTGGCGCACCTGGGCGTGGCCGTGTTCATCGTCGGTGTAACGCTGGTCAAGGGCTACGAGTTCGAGGTCAACGTGCCGCTCGATGTCGGGCAAAGCGTTACCGTGCGCGGCGAGGAGTACACATTTCGCGGCGTCGAACCCGTCACCGGCCCGAACTATCGCGGGGTGGTCGGCACGTTCGAGGTGCGCCGCGACGGCAAGCTGGTGCAGACAATGCGGCCCGAGAAACGCGTCTACAACGCATCTGGCTCGGCGATGACCGAGGCTGCGATCGATCCCGGGTTCCTCGGCGATCGCTACGTGTCGCTCGGCGAACCGACCACGGACAAGGGCGAGGCCGGCGCATGGGGCGTGCGCGTCTACGTCAAGCCGTTCGTCGACTGGATCTGGTGCGGCGCATTCCTGATGGCGCTGGGCGGCTTCATCGCGCTGAGCGACCGCCGCTACCGTCTTACCGTCAGGCAGAAATTCACCGCGCTGTCCGGCGCGGCGCGAGCGGCCTGATAAATGAAAGCACTGCGCTTCCTGCTGCCGCTCGGGTTCTTCGTCGTTCTCGTCGGCTTCCTCTATGTCGGGCTCTTTCGCGACCCGCACGAAGTGCCCTCGCCGCTCGTCGACAAGCCCGCCCCCGCATTCAGGCTCGCCCAGTTGAACGATCCGGCCAAGCAGCTTGGCCCCGCGGATCTCAAGGGGCAGGTGTGGCTGCTCAACGTGTGGGCTTCGTGGTGCGTATCCTGCCGCGTCGAGCACCCGCTGCTCGTCGAACTGGCCAAGTCCAACATCGTCCCGGTCATCGGGCTCAACTACAAGGATACGAATGTTCTCGGGCGGCGATGGCTCGCGGAGAATGGCGACCCGTACAAGGTCTCCGTCGTCGACGCGGATGGCCGCGTTGGCATCGACTGGGGTGTCTACGGCGTCCCGGAAACGTTCGTCGTCGACAAGAACGGCATGATCCGCTACAAGCAGATCGGGCCGATCACGCAGGAGAGCCTGAAGGACAAGATCCTGCCGCTGGTGCGCGAACTGCAGAAATCATGAAACGCAGCCTGTTCGCTTCGGGATTCGCGGCAACGCTCTTCTTCATCGCCGCAACCGCCGTCGCGCAGGCGCCGAAGGATGCCGCACTCGAAGCGCGGCTGAAGGCACTTTCCGAGGAACTGCGCTGCCTCGTCTGCCAGAACCAGACGCTGGCCGATTCCACGGCGCCGCTGGCGGAGGACCTTCGCCGCGAAGTGCGCGAGCTCGCGCAGCAGGGTAAAAGCGACGCCGAGATCAAGCAATATCTGGTCGCGCGCTACAGTGATTTCGTTTTGTACAAGCCGCCAGTCAAACCAACGACGTGGCTGCTCTGGTTCGGGCCGTTCGCGTTCCTGCTGGGCGGTGCGCTGATATGGTTCGTCGTGCTGCGCCGGCGCAGGCGTGGCGCCGTCGGTACTGGCCAGCCGGAGGCGGCCCTTGGCCCGGGCGCGCAATCCGGTCTCGCTCGAGCACAGGCGCTGCTCGACGAATCCAGAGAGCCGTAGGCCGTTCTAGACGGTTGCCCCGCAGTTCCAGCACAGGTCGAAGTTCGCCGGCGAAAGCTCGCCGCACCCGGCGCACTTGACCTCGGCCTTCGCCGATCCCGCCGTTTCAATTTCGCGCAGCACGACGCGCGCGCGTTCGATGTCGCATTCGCGTTCGATCCAGACTTGCGGCTGCGCTACATCCGGCGCCACTTCGCCGACGATGCTCGACGCGTGCTGATTGAACACGTGGGCCTTGATGCCGGCCTGTTTCAGGCGGTCGGCGACGAGGAACGCGTCATAGCGTTGCAGCGCCGTGTAGATGCGAATCACGAAGGCGGCCGGAACGCGGTCAAATCGCGCACCAGGCGTTGCAGAACGTTTCCCAGGCGGCTCGCCCGCGGCGCGTCCCATGCGTAAGGCGGTGCCTCGTCCATGTAGCAATCCTGCGCCATTTCGAGCTGCAATGCGTGCACACCCCGTTGCGGTTGCCCATAGTGGCGGGTAACCCAGCCGCCCTTGAAGCGGCCGTTGACGATGTGGGTGAAGCCCTCCGACGCGGCGAGCACGCGGGTCGCGACGGCCTGCAATTCGGGCGCACAGCTCGAACCGTTCGCCGTCCCGAGGTTCAGGTCCGGCAGCCGTCCCGCAAAGAATCGCGGCACTTCACTCCGAATCGAATGGCCGTCGAGCAGCACCGCGAAGCCATGGCGTTCGCGCACGCGAGCAATCTCCGCTGCGAGCGCGGCATGATAGGGCGCGAACGATGTCGCGCAACGGTCCGTCACCTCCGCTGGCGACGGCGCTTCGCCTTCCACGTAAATCGCCTCGCCGCCGAACGTGCGCGTCGGGCAGAGTTCGGTATTGTCGGCGCCGGGGTACAGCGCCGCGCCCGATGGATCGCGATTGAGATCGACCACGTACCGCGAATGCGTGGCGCAAAGCAGCGTGGCGCCTTCCGCTGGCGCGAACTGGTAGAGGCGGTGGACGTGCCAATCGGTATCGGGGACTGTGCGCGCGACGGGCGTCAGCCGCGACGCGAGCGCATCGGGAAGGTGCGTGCCGGAATGCGGAACGTCGATGACCAGCGGGCTGTCGCCGCGGTGAAGTTGCCACAGGTCCATCATGCCTCCCAGCCATCGACGCGGCCGGCGCGGATCACGCCCGCGCAGGGATTCGCGCCAATCCGGTAGGCGAGTTCGGCGGGCTCCGCGATGTCCCAGGCGACGATGTCGGCGCGTTGCCCGGCGTGGAGCGTGCCGCGGTCGTCCAGGCCGAGTGCACGCGCCGCATGCACCGTCGCGCCCGCGAGGGCTTCCTGCGGCGTCATCCGGAACAACGTGCACGCCATGTTCAGCATCAGCAGCAGCGACGTCGTGGGCGACGTCCCGGGGTTGCAATCCGTCGCCACGGCCATCGCGACACGCTTTTCCCGCAACACGGCAATCGGCGGCAACTGTGTTTCGCGCAATACGTAGAACGCCCCCGGCAGCAGCACGGCGACCGTGCCTGCGCGTGCCATCGCGGCCACCCCTTGCGCATTCGAGAATTCGAGATGGTCCGCGGACAGGGCGCCCGCAGCCGCGGCGAGCGCCGCGCCGCCGGTGTCCGACAGCTGGTCGGCGTGCAGCTTGACGGGCAGGCGATGCACGCGCGCCGCCGCGAACACGCGTTGCGTCTGCTCGGGCGTGAAGGCGATCGTCTCGCAATACGCATCGACGGCATCGGCGATCCCCGCTTGCGCAACCGCGGGAATCATCTCGCGGCACACATAGTCGATGTAATCGTCGCCGCGTCCCATAAATTCGGGAGGCAGTGCATGCGCTGCGAGAAGCGTGGTACGCACATCCACGCCGAGTTGCCTGCCAATCGCGCGCGCAACGTCGAGCTGCTTCAGCTCGGTCGCCGTCTCCTGCCCGTAACCGGACTTGATCTCGATCGTCGTAACGCCCTCGGCCGCAAGTGCGTCGAGCCGGGGCCGGCTCTGTTGCGCGAGGTCCGCGGCGGTCGCGGCGCGGGTGGCGCGCACCGTCGCGTTGATGCCGCCGCCCTGGCGGGAGATATCGGCGTAGGTCACGCCGTCCTGCCGCTGTTCGAATTCGCCGGCGCGATTTCCCGCGTAGACGAGATGGGTGTGGCAGTCGATGAGCCCCGGCGTCAGCCATCGTCCGTCGCATTGCAGTGTCCGGTACGCCTTGACGTCGCGCGGAACGTCGCTGGCGCGGCCCACCCACACGATGGTGCCGCCTTTTATGCCTACCGCGCCGTCGGGAATCGCGCCGTAGGGCACGCCGCCGGCGCGCATCGTGGCCACGTGCGCGTCCAACAGCAGCAGGTCGAACGTAGCCGGAATCATCGCCGAGGCTCGATGCGCGCGAGCGCGGCGAGGTAGCGGGCGAAGGTCTCGTCCTCGGCGACGTGATGTCCATCGCGGACGATCCACTTGCCGCCCGCCATGACATCGCGCACGGGGCGACGGGACGGGCCGAAGATCGCCGCGTCGAGAACGTCGTCCGCCAATTGTCCGGCCAGCGCGGGATCGGAGGGATTCAGCACGACCAAGTCGGCGCGAACGCCGGCTGCTAGCGCGCCGACCGGTTGCCCCACCGCCTGCGCGCCGCCTCGCGCGGCGGCCGCCCAGAGTGTGGTTCCGATCGACTGCTCGCCACGCAATCCCAGCACATTGCGCCTGCGCGTCCGCATCCGCTGCGACCACTCGAATTGCCGCAGCTCCGCGAAGGGGTCGACGATCGTATTCGAATCGCTGCCGACGCCGAACCGCCCCCCGGCGGCAAGAAAGGCTTGGCCCGGAAACGTGCCGTCACCCAGGTCGGCCTCGGTGGTCAGGGCCAGGCCCGCCACCGCGCCGCTCGCGGCCAGTGCGGCCACTTCCTTTTCCGTCATGTGCGTCGCGTGCACGATACACCAGCGCGCGTCCACGCTTGCCTGCGTGAGCAACCACTCGACCGGACGCAACCGGCTCCACGCAAAGCAATCGTCGACTTCCTTGGTCTGCTCGGCCGCGTGGATGTGCACCGGGGCGTCCGGCGCGGCAAGGCGGACCACGTGTCCCATCTCCTCCGGCGTGACGGCGCGCAGGCTGTGCGGCGCCACGCCCAGTACGTAGCCGTGCGTGGTGATCCCCTGCCGCAATCGCTCGTACAGGTGTGTGAACGTATACGTGGTATGCACGAAGCGGCGCTGTGCCGCCGTCGTGGGCGTGCCCCCGAAGCCCGCGTGCGCATAGAAAACCGGCAGCAGCGTGAGGCGGATTCCGGCCACGCGCGCCGCCGCAACGACGCGCCACGCGAGTTCGGCGGGGTCGGCGAAGGGCTTGCCGCCTAAGTCGTGATGCACGTAATGGAATTCGGCGACCGATGCGTATCCGGCTTTCGCCATTTCGACATAAGCCTGCGCGGCGATCGCCTCGAAAGCATCGGCGTCGACTCGGTCCTGGAACGCGTACATCGCTTGCCGCCACGTCCAGAAGCTATCGTCGTGCGATAGCGACGTCCTGCCCGTGCGGCCGGCGAGCGCGCGCTGGAACGAATGCGAGTGCAGGTTCGGCATCGCGGGAACGACCGGACCCGCTGCGCGTTCCATCCCGGCCATGTCGGCATTCGGCTCGATGCCGACGATCACCCCGTCGTCGCCGATGCCGAACACAACGTCGCGCGCCCAGCCCCCGGGTAGCAGCGCCGCGTCCGCGGCTAGCTTCAGCACGCGAGCCTCATTTGGGCCTCGGGCGGCCGCCTTGACCGGCGTTCATTGCAGCCGGATCGCGGCGATGAGCGCGACCGAACCTGCGGCGAGCGGATTTACGCTGAGCCCGTGCGCACCAGCGCCCGATTCCAGGGTCACCAGGAGCGCGTGGTCCTCAGCGAGCGAAATCGGCGGATGCCCTGGAACCAGGCACTCCGACGCCCCAAGCGCCGCGTAGCAGACGTACGTGTCCGCGGGCGGGATGGGTTCGCCCCCTTCGCGGCGAACGACGACATTGCCTACTGCCGCGCCACGCCGAACCATGAGATTGAAGTCGCGCACCGGACCACCAACGAGGCTGCAATGCAGGGCCTCGTCGCCGGAAAAGTTGAGCGGCTCGAACGGCATGCGCAACTCCATCGGCTCGCCGTCGCCCGCCAGCTTCATTCCCGCTCCCGTCAGCAGGACCAGCGTGCGATCGACGCCGGTAAACGGCGAAAAGGGACCGTCCTGCGTGACTTCAGCCACGCTGACCCGCCATACGAACGACGCAAGGCCCGCCTCCGCCGGATGAGCGGCAATCTGCATCGTGTGACCGCCGCCGTTCTTCCACGGCATGCGGAGGTAATCGTTGGGGGAAAGGACGCAGTGGGTCGTCATGTCATGGTCTGCCGGGCGCGCATGCGATTGTAGAACCATCGGCAACGCCGCCCAAGCGCTTTCGAACTCCTCCATAATGTGCCGTTGCAAAAGCATCCTGGCAATGAAACATGGGCAGCGAGCTGTTTCTGACGTATCTGAACGGGCCGGATGTCGCGCGGCTCGCGTTGACCGATGGCGAGATTCTGGATGCCGTGACGGCGGGCTTGTCCGCGCAAGGACAAGGACAGACGGTGATCGAGCCACGCATGCACTTGTCACCGGGTTCGCCATACAACGGCCACTTCAATGTGCTGCGCGGCTTCATCGAGCCGCTCGCGCTGGCCGGCGTCAAGGTGGTGGGTGACTACGTCGACAACTACCGGCGCGGATTGCCATCGGAGATGGGGCTGCTCAACCTGTTCGATCCGGCGACCGGCCAACCGGTCGCGATTATCGACGCCGCGGGGCTCACCGACATGCGCACCGGCGCCGTGACGGCGATCGGCGCAAAGCACCTGGCGTTGAAGGATAGCCGCGTGCTAGGGCATGTCGGCGCGCGTGGCACCGCGTATTGGAATGTGCGCCTACTCGATTCGCTGTTCCATTTCGACGAGATCCGCGTGCACTCGCGTCGGCCGGAAAGCCGCGGCGATTTCGCTGCGAGGCTGTCGCGCGACCTGGGCAAGCCGGTACGCGCGACCGACGACTGGGAAAGCTGCGTTCGTGGCGCCGACATCGTCGTCGAGGCATCCCGCTTGCAGCAGCCCGAGCCTTTGCTGAAAACGGCCTGGATCAAGCGCGGCGCGTTCGTCGTCCCTTACGGCACGATGAGCGCGGTGGAGTTGTCCCTCACCGACATCATGGACAAGCTGGTTGTCGATGACTGGGGGCAATGCAAAGCCGGCCCGTTCGGCAGCCTGCGCGCGCACGTCAACGCGGGGAAGCTGAGCGTGGCTACGCTGCACGCCGAGCTGGGTGAAATCGTCGCCGGCCGCAAGCCCGGTCGCGAGCGCGACGACGAGACCATCCTGCTCTGGCATCGCGGGTTGTCGCTGTCCGACATCGCGCTTGGTCACGCGATGCTGCAGAAGGCTCGGCGAATGGGCATCGGACAGCAGCTGCGCTATGCATAGACGCCAATGATTTCGCGATGCTGATCGCGGCAACGAAGATGATTTCGCGATGCTGATCGCGATGACGAAAATGATTTCGCGATGCTGATCGCGGTGACGAAAATGATTTCGCGATGCTGATCGCGAATGCCCGGATGTACGCGGTCAACGCGAGTGTCGCCGCGGCGTGGCGCTCGCTGCTCGAGTGGACCGTCGCGCGCGCCGACGTGCCCTGCGAGGTGATCGATTACCCGGCGCCCGCTCCGCTCCCGGAGCTTTGGGCGCGGCCGGATGTGGGCTGCGTGTTCATGTGCGGCTGTCCGATCGCGACTGCGCAACCGCCCCCCCGTATTCTCGCTGCGCCGATTCCGGCGCCGCCGCGCTATAGCAACCGCCCGGTCTACTGCACGGACATCATCGTGCGTGCCGATGCGCCACTGAAGCAGCTGCCGGACATCCTTGGACGGCGGTTCGCCTTCACGACGCTGGATTCGCAGTCGGGATACCAGG
>Ga0157374_10001307_pt1 | contig 21210 bp, 19 predicted proteins | sample M25metaG_FD_115308 | JGI IMG/M metagenome (GOLD analysis project Ga0157374, IMG submission 115308) | Miscanthus rhizosphere microbial communities from Kellogg Biological Station, Michigan, USA - M2-5 metaG | ecosystem: Host-associated > Plants > Roots > Rhizosphere > Soil | place: USA: Michigan... | reverse complement strand
GGTTTGCAGCACTAAACGTCAATCAGGAGCGGAGGGCGAGACGCCCTCCGGACAGCCGGCGGGACGCCGGCGCTACACCATCTAGGCGTTAACTCGCGGACACTGCACGTATGAGTCGCGAAACTTTTTCTTCCAGCACGATGTAGCGTTGGTATTCGTTGCCCTCGATGCTTCCCATCGAAATGTTTTCGTTGCGGTAGCGCATGGGGCTGGCGGCAACGGTCCTCAGGGCAACGTGGATCTCCCGTACCGCGGTTTTCTCCACCGTAGCCTGGGCGTTCTCATCGTTGATACCGCCGCACGCCATAATGACTGCGCGCTTGCCTGCCTGCTCCACCAGTCGGCGCAGAGTTGCGGCACCTTCGAGTGCAGTTTTCGCTCCCCCCGAGGTGAGGATCCGGTCAGCTCCAGTTTCCGTCACCTGCTGCAGCGACCGGAACAGGTCGGCGGACATATCGAAAGCCCGATGGTAGGTCACCTTAAGGGGCCGCGCCAGATCGACCAGGGCGCGCGTTCTCTGAGTGTCAACATTGGCTGCCGCATCCAGGATTCCGAACACGACACCCTCGGCGCCCAGCTGTTTAACCATGAGCACGTCGCGTCGCATTACCTCGAACTCATCAGCGCTGTAACAAAAATCGCCTGCCCGCGGACGGATCATGACGTGCAGACCGATAGAGATTCTCTGGCGGGCGGTAGCGATCAGGCCCGCGCTGGGAGTGACTCCGCCTTCCACCAGGCTGCCGCACAACTCCACTCGTTTCGCTCCACCGCGCTCGGCCGCGATGGCGGAGTCCAGGGAATCGACGCAAACCTCGACGGTAAGGTCATTGACGGACACGGCTTTGGTCCTCAACGCTTGCGCTGAAATGTTCCGCGATGCATGGTCACGGCGAGGTGATTCTATACGCTTCCCGCTACACCATGTCTCGCTACACCATGCCCTTTCTCAAGTCCTCTAATGGATAAAACGTTCCTCGCCACACCACGCCTCCGCGCGCCAGGGTCAGGAATGTCGAACGCAGCATGGTGTAAACGAAGAGCACCGTGCTGACGGGATGCAGCACGAAATAATACGGCGGAATATCCGACTTCTGCGACATGCCGACGTAGATCGAAAACATCGAGAACAAGGCCACTCCGTAGCCCAGCCGCGCCCACCCGTGCGCCAGCCAGATTCCCACGAAGGGAATGAGATTCACGAAAGCCAGGGCAAAACACCCGGCCAGGGCCCGGGGCCACTGGAATGACATGATGGCGAAGAAATTCTTGGTGAGATTGTCCACCACGCCCCAGGCGCCTTTGGCCCAACGAATGGAAATCAGATCGGCGCCGAAGACGTTGCGTTGTGCGTAACCGGCGTTCTTGACCACCTTGCCCAGTTTCATGTCGTCAAGCACGTCGAAGCGCAATGCCTGGTATGTGCCCAATGCTTCGTACGTGCTTCGGCGAATCATATTGAACGCCCCTACGCCGATGTGATCCTTGGTCTTTGGATCGGCAACCTTCCAGGGGCGATGTCCAAAGACGAATAGAGTCTGGAAAAAGGCGATCATCATTCTTTCGCCGGGGTGCTTCATGACCATGCGGGGAAAAAGAACCAGATGATCGGCGCGTTCAGTATGGGCGTAAGCCAGGGCACGCCGGAGAGCATCGGGCTTGAAAAGAACGTCGGCATCGGTGAAAAGCAGCCAGTCGCCGCTGGCCTGCTTGGCGGCACTCCACATGGCGTGCGGCTTGCCCATCCAGCCGGCGGGCAGTTCGGTGATATGGATGATCTTGAGCCGGTCACGTGGTGCGGTCGCGGCAATTCGTTCCATGATTTCTCCGGTCTCATCGGTGGAGCGGTCATCTACCGCGATGATTTCGTAGTTGTCGTAGTCGAGTGCAAGCAGGCTAGTAAGTGTGGCCTCGATGTCAGCGGCTTCGTTGCAGGCAGGAACCACAATGCTCACGCGCGGTCCGGCGCGCGGTTCCCAGACCCACTCGGGACGGGAGATATCGGCGATCTTAGGAACTCCGACGGCCGCATCGACCAGACGCCACAACCAGGTCAGACCCAGTACACATCCTGCAATCCAGTGGAAATAATTCATCCCGCCGACGTTTCCGGCACACCTGGCTGCCTGCCTTTGCCCACGCTGACGGCCGGTGCGAATCTCATTCCGTAAAAGAGTATGGCAGAGGAGAGGACCATGGCGACCACGGGACCAATGAAAGCGGTCTGCAGCGAGCGCTTGTCGGCGATGTAGCCCATGAGCGTGGGAGAAGGTACATCGCCAAGAATGTGGATGATGAAAATATTTACCGCGATGGCAGTCGCGCGGATGTGGGCTCCGACAGAATTAATGAGGGCCGCATTCAGCGGTGCGGTATTCAGAAGCAGCAGAAAGGCCGCAATAGCGATTCCGGGCAACATCGCCGGCCCTTTGGAAAACAGCGCCACGATCATTACGGGCACTCCCAGCGCCATGCTGACCGCGGACACCGAGTAATAGGCGCTGCGGTAGCGGCGGAGCAGTCGGTCGCCGAGCCATCCTCCGGCCAACGACGCGACAATTCCGTCAACCACGATGATGGCGCCGAAGGTCTCGTTGGCCGACGCCAGCGAGTAGCCCCGCGACTGAGAGAGGAAAGTCGGCATCCACACCTGCAGTCCGCCCAGCGCGAACGTCATCATGGCCATACCCAGGGTAGCGGTCCAGAAGGCCGGGTTGCGGGCCAATCCCCAGACAGTCCCCCGCTCGCGTGTTTCCTTTAGAGAATCGAAACGGCCGCGCTCCGGCTCGGGCACGAAGGCCAGCGCAAGGGCCAGCAGAAAGCCCGGTACCGCCGCCACGTAAAAGGGAAATCGCCAACCGTGCACCGGGCCCAGCTTGCCTCCCAGCAGATACCCCGCGGCAGTGCCGACCGGGATCGCCAGGTAGAAGATGCCCAGAATGCGTCCGCGCTTTTGCTCGGGAAAAAGATCGGCGACGAAGGTGGGAGCAATGGTCACGAAGGTGGCTTCGCCGATTCCCACCAGGGTGTGGCGCAGCAGCAATTCTCCGTAGGTGTGCGTGACCGCGGTCAGCAGGGTGAGCCCGCTCCAGAAAATGGCGCCCAGAATAATGATCAGCTTGCGCGAGTACCGGTCGGCCAGCGGTCCGACAAAGGGCGCGGCGATCATGTAGAAAATCAGAAACGCGCTGGTGAGATATCCGAGCTGAGCGTTGCTGAGATGAAATTCGTCCCGCACCAGCGGCTGCACCGCAAACAGGACGGAGCGGTCGATGTAGTTGAGAAAATTCAGCGTGGTCAGCAGGACCAGCGCCGTCCAGGGATAAAGTTTGCGTTGGGTCACTTGGGGAAGGAATATAACATGCACGCAAATCCACAGGGTGTCATCCGAGCGAAGCGGATCGATTCGGAACGAATCGGTCAGCGCAGTCGAAGCACCCTACCTCAGCACGAACTGTCCAGAGCGAGATCTCAATCATCCGGGAAACCATTCCTGGAGAAGAGAAAGCCATCATGCACCCGGCATTTATCCGCTGACAGGGGTCCTTCGACTCCGCCAGCACTTCGCGTTACGAAGTACTTGCTGCGCTCAGGGTGACAGCCGCGGGAAAAATCTCACCCGCGTCTCTTCCCTTTCGGCCGCGGCCAACTGGCCACCACGACAGTCGAGATTCCGCCGCGCGGGCGGAAATCTCCCTTGACCTCAGCCCACACCGGCTGGGCCCAGCGCACCACGTCTTCGAGTACGCGGTTTACGATGTTCTCCTGGAAGATTCCCAGATTGCGGTAGCTCTGCAAATATTCCTTCAACGACTTCAGCTCCAGGCAATGCTGGTCCGGCATGTAGCGGATGGTGACCGTGCCGAAATCGGGCAAGCCGGTCTTGGGACAAACCGAGGTAAATTCCGGGTCGTCCACCACGATCTCATAGCCGGGGAACTGGTTGGTCCAGGTTTCGATGGCGGGAAACTTGTGGTCGAGGCCGGCTGCGGCGTGGGCCTCGGTGTAACGTGGCTTCGGCATCACACTATTGTAACCAGACTCTTGTAGCGCCGGCGTCCCGCCGGCTGTTCGGCGGGCATCCCTTCGGCTTCGCTCAGGGCAGGCTCTGCCCGTCGCCTTGTAACCCTCAACTTCTCCCAAAATCGCACCCCGACCAGGAACCGGTGGCACGCTCCATTCTTCGGGGACTTTGCCCGCCGCTGCGAGGGCGGGACGCCCTCGCGACAGCCGGCAGGATGTCGGCGCTACAAACTCATGGCGTTCTTCGGCGGGCTTTGCCCGCCCATCGGGCAGCCTGCCGGCGTTACAAATCCGATTCCTTGTCCCAATCTCGCGCATCTAAGTACTTAACGCGGTTAAGGTTGGGCTCAGGCGTGCGGTGATACATTATCTAGCGGCAACATGCCATTGACGGCAAACAACAACGGGTTTTTCGGCCGGCATCGCTGGCTGGTGTGGGCAGCGGGAATTGCTGTCGCCGTATTGCTGCTGGCTTCATTTATGTCGCGCGACGACGCTATTCCAGTGCGCGCCGCGACGGTGGAGCGGAGCACGATTCGCAGCGTGATTTCGACCAACGGAAAAGTGGAACCGCTGCAGAGTTTTGAAGCTCACGCACCAGTCGGCACCACAATAAAGAAGTTGCTGGTCAAGGAAGGCGATCGCGTCAAGATGGGACAACTCCTGGCCCAACTGGACGACGCCGATGCCCGAAGCCAGGCGGCTCGGGCCCTGGCCCAGGTCCGCGCATCTCAGGCGGAAGTAAGCGCCATGGAGCGGGGCGGGAATCGCGAAGAAGTTTTGACCCTCGAAGCCCAACTGGTGAAGTCCCGCAACCAGCGTGACACGGCGCAACGTAATCTCGAGGCCCTGAAGCGCCTGCAGCAGCAGGGCGCCGCTTCACCCGGCGAAGTGACGCAGGCCGAAGATCAGCTCGCGGGAGCGGAAGCTGACCTCAAGCTGGTACAGCAGAAACAGAAAGAACGTTACTCTCAGCCCGAGATTGCTCATGTGGAGGCGCAACAGGCGGAGGCGCAAAGCGCCTATGCGGCGGCAGAAGACAATCTTCGTCAACTGAATATTCGCGCACCCTTCGATGGAATTGTCTATTCCCTTCCCGTGCACCAAGGGGCGTACGTCAATCCCGGAGACCTGGTATTGCAGGAGGCCGACCTGTCGAAAGTTCTGGTGCGCGCTTACGTGGACGAACCCGACGTAGGCCGCCTGGCGCGCGGGCAGAGAATCGATCTCACCTGGGATGCAGTCCCCGGACGTACCTGGCAGGGTTCGGTAAGCACTATACCGTCCACGGTGAAGCTTTTGGGGACGCGAAACGTGGGAGAAACAACCTGCATCGTGGATAACCAGGACTTCAAGCTCCTGCCCAACATCAATGTCGGAGTCACAATCGTGACCGCAGAGCACCCGAATGCGCTCACCATGCCGCGCGAAGCGATTCGCCTGGATGACGGCAAAACTTTCGTCTATCAGATCGTGAACAATGAGTTACAGCGGCGGGACGTTCAGACCTCGATCTCGAATCTGACGCAGGTAGAAATCGCCAGCGGGGTTGCCGAGAAAGCATTGCTGGCTCTGGCTTCGACCAACTCCAAGCCGCTGCGTGAAGGCGCGGCTGTGAAAGTAGTTCGATAGGTCTAATTAGCGATGAAATTGCGCATTATTATCCTGTTCCTGGCTTTGTTCTCCGCCGCAGCGGTAGCGGCAGGCGACGATTCCGCTCCCGCCCTGCTGGCGGCCGGGAGGGCCGACGATGCCATCAATACTCTCCGCTCCAAAATCACCTCCTCGCCCAGCGATGCCGAGGCCCATAATCTGTTGTGCCGCGTCTATTTTTCCATGGGCGATTGGGACCGCGGCATTGCGGCCTGCGAGAAGGCGGTTGCGCTTGATCCCGGCAACAGCCGTTACCACATGTGGCTGGGGCGGATTTATGGCGAGAAGGCGGACACGGCGAATTTCCTGAGCGCAGCGTCTCTGGCCGGCAAAGTACGCAACGAGTTCGAAGCGGCAGTCAGGCTGGATCCGAACAACGTAGAAGCGCGCAGCGACCTGGGCGAATTTTATCTGGAAGCGCCCGGCATCGTCGGTGGCGGTCGCGATAAGGCGGAAGCACAGGCCCAGGCGCTGGCTGCGCTTGATCCCGCCAAAGCCGACTATCTCAAGGGACGGCTCGCCGAGAAAAGAAAAGACTTCGCCGCCGCGGAACGGGAATACCGTGCCGCGATTGAAGCCAGTCACGGCAGCGCCCTGACCTGGTTCAACCTGGCGCTGTTTTTCCGCCATCGCGAGCGCTGGAGCGATATGGAAGACGCCATCAATCACGCCGTTTCGGCGCAAGTGGACCGTCCGGAAATCATCATGGAGTCGGGAGAAGTTCTGCTGCGCAGTGGCCGCAACTTCCCGGCGGCGGTCCAGTATTTGCGCCGTTATCTGGCCCTGAATTCCAAGGTCGAAGAGGCTCCGGCATTCAAGGCCCACTACCTGCTGGGCACCGCTCTTGAGAAACAGGGGGACAAGCAGGGAGCGGCCCAGGAATATCGCGCCGCCCTGTCTCTGGCCCGAGATTTCTCGCGCGCCCAGGAAGCTCTGGACCGGCTCAACCGTTGAGCCTTGCCCACGTAGGCCCGGACGCCTCGTCCGGGCGGGCGAGCAACGCTCACCTCGGTTTTCTGTGTTCCAGAAAAACGTGATGCGCATCTTCAAGCGAGCGCAATCATCAGCCGGGCTTCGCCCGGCCGGGCGGGCGAGGGCACGCGCCCCTGCGTGAGATCATTGATCACAATCCCATGAGCACAATCCCATTGAATTTCCTTTGGAAGGTGAAGAGATGAACCTTGCTCATCGCTGCGTTCCGCGTCTTTGTGGCTTCCTGATCGTTGCCTGTCTCGCCTTGCCCCGGTTGGCTGCCGAGCCCTTGCCGCTGAAGCGCGCGGTGGAACTGGCGCTGGCCCACAGCACTGCCGCGGCATCGGCCCATGCTGATGAGCAGCGCGTCTTTGCTTCGTACCGCGAAGCGCGAAACCAGTACATCCCCCAGTTCATTCTGGGCTCCGGGCTGGGACAGTCATGGGGATACCCATTGACCCTGGAAGGCTCGGCGCCCTCGATCGTCAACCTGAACAGCCAGTCTGCGGTATTCAATCCCTCACTGCGGGATTTTGTCCGCGCCGCCAAAACGGACTGGAGCGCGGCTACTCTGCAGAGCAAAGACCAGCGCAACCAGGTGATTCAGGACACCGTGCTGAGTTATGCCGAGCTGAGCAAGTGGGAGGCACTGGTGGGACACTTGCAAGAGGAACACGCCGCCGCGCTCCAGACCGAGCAACAGGTCGGCGAGCGCATCAAGGAGGGCGTGGACAGCCCGATCATGCAGAGCAAGGCGCATCTCAGCACGGCGCGCCTGCGCTTGCGCCTGGCCGAAGCGCAAGGCGCCATCGACGTCATCCGCAACCGGCTTTCGCACCTGACCGGGCTTCCGGCGGCCGCCATTGAAACGGAGTCAGAATCGATGCCTCCATTCCCGGAAGTAAAGCAGGAAGATGATCTGGCGGGAAAGGCGTCGCAGAGCAGCCCCGGCGTGCAGGCGGCGGAAAGCCGCGCGGCCGCGGAGAGTCTGCGGGCCCGCGGCGAGCACCGCGCCATGCTGCCATCGGTGGACTTCGCGGCGCAGTACGCTCTGCTCGCCGCCTACAACAACTACCAGGATTTTTTCCAGCCCGGCAGCTTCCAGCGCCACAACGCCACCATCGGAGTATCCATAAAATTTCCCCTCTTCAGTGCCACGCAGCGCGCCCGCGCCGATGCAGCCGATGCCCTCGCCTTGAAGGCTAAAAAGGATGCGGAAACAGCGAAGAACCAGGTCTCGGAAGAAACCCTGCGCCTGCAGCGCTCGGTGGAACAAATGGCTGCCGCCAAAGAAGTGGCTGACCTTGAATATCAGGTCGCGCAATCCAATCTGGAATCGCTGCGCGTGCGGGTGGATGCCGGAAGCGCTGCCTGGCATGACGTTCAGGATGCGCGGGAGCAGGTAAACGAGCGTTACAATTCTTTACAAGACGCAAACTTTGAGCTGGAACGGGCCCGCATCACACTGTTGCGTGCCACCGGCGAGCTGGCCAGTTGGGCGGGCGCCGGCCAATGATCGACAGCGTACATAACCTCAAGGCTGGAAAGGATTTGCAGGACCGCGCAAGCGCTGGCGGATGTACCTTGAATGTACTGGGGGCACGAGTAAAATTCGCGCCAAAATGTTAAACTAACTTACTCACAACTATGCCTTTAAAAACACTTTTTCTGAATCCGCCTTCGTTTGAAAATTTCGACGGCGGCGCCGGTTCGCGGTGGCCCGCCACACGCGAAATTGAGTCTTACTGGTATCCCGTCTGGCTGGCCTATCCCGCCGGCATGCTGGAAGGAGCGCGCCTGGTCGATGCTCCTTCGCATCACGTTTCCGCCGAGGAGACCATCAGGATTGCCCAGGACTACGAGTTTCTGGTTCTTTACACCAGCACACCTGGATTCCCCGGGGACATCGGGCTGGCACAGGCGATCCGGAACGCCAACCCCAAGATCAAGATTGCGTTCGTGGGACCGCATGTCACTGTGCTGCCGGAACGCACCTTGAAGGATTGTCCGGCCATCGATTTCGTCTGCCGCAAAGAGTTTGATTACTCGGTGGTCGAATTCGCGCAGGGTAAGCCGCTCGACGAAATCCTCGGAATTTCCTATCGGAAAAATGGTGTCGTGGTCCACAATCCTGACCGGCCGCAGATTCAGGACCTTGACGCTCTGCCCCACGTCACCGATATCTACTATCGCGATCTCGATCCGCGGCGTTACACCGTGCCCTTTCTGCTGCATCCCTATGTGGCGCTGTATTCAACCCGCGGATGCCCGGCGCAGTGCACCTTCTGCCTCTGGCCGCAGACCACCAGCGGTCACGCCTGGCGCAAACGCTCCACCGACGACGTGGCCCGCGAGATGGCCAAGGCTAAGGAATACTGGCCCTGGGTCAAGGAGTTCTTTTTTGACGATGACACCTTCAACATTCAGAAGGCGCGCACGGTTGAACTCTGCGCCAAGCTGAAGCCGCTGAATCTGACGTGGTCCTGCACGTCGCGCGTTACCACCGATTACGAGACCCTGAAGGCGATGAAGGAAGCCGGCTGCCGCCTTTTGATCGTGGGCTATGAATCCGGCGACCAGCAGATTCTTAAGAACATCAAGAAAGGCGCCACCATCGAGCGCGCCCGCCAGTTCACCAAGGATTGTCACAAGCTTGGACTGGTCGTCCACGGCGATTTCATCCTGGGCTTGCCCGGCGAGACCCCGGAAACTATCAACAATACGATTGCCTTTGCCAAGGAACTGGACGTCGAAACCATCCAGGTATCGGTGGCGCACGCTTATCCCGGGACTGAGCTTTACGAGTACGCTATGAAGAACGGTTTCATGGTGGCGGACTCCAAAATGGTGGATGAAGGCGGCCACCAGATGGCTCAGATCCAGTATCCCGGGCTGCCGGCCGATGAACTTATGGAGTCGGTGCACCGTTTCTACGACGAATACTATTTCCGGCCCAAGGCCATCTATCGCATCCTGAAGAAGGCGGCATTCAACAGCGGAGAGCGCAAGCGCCTGTACAAGGATGCCAGGAGCTTCCTGAAACTCCGCGCCTCGCGCAACAAGTGGGTGAAGGAAAAGCGCGAGCGCGGCGACTCCGCGAGCGTGGCCGAACCCGCCAAGGCCTAAAGGCGAAAGAAAGACCGTGTGACGTTTCGCAAGTATCTGGTGCTGGCCGGTGTCACCTTATTCGCCGCGATCGGCGATACCTTTCTCGCGCGCGGCATGAAGCAGGTCGGCAACATTTCCCTGCACAGCCTGCCCGATCTGGTCTTCACCATTCTGGATCCCTGGGTCGCCTTGGGGATCTTGTTTCTGCTGGCATTTTTCGCCGCCTACATGACGGCCCTCTCCTGGGCTGATCTCACCTATGTGTTGCCCGCCACTTCCCTGGGATATGTATTGCTGGCCCTCATCGCCAAATTTTATCTGCATGAACAAGTCAGTACCCTGCGCTGGGTCGGGATCGGCCTGATCTCGGCTGGAGTCGGGTTCGTCACCCAGGGGCCGGCCTTGACTCGCCATCCCGCTCATGAGGATCAACCGCAGAGAGAAGCTGAGCCCGTGGGTTCGAGGGTCGAGCCATGAAACACGCTTACACCTGGGGCGCAATCATGGTGGTTGTCCTGGCCTCCACCACTGGGGACGTGCTGCTCTCCCGCGCCATGAAGAAAGTAGGCGATGTGGGAAATCTCTGGCGCCGCTCCGGGTTGACCACGGTGGTGTGGCACATCCTGCGCCGTCCCAGCTTCATGGTGGGAATTTTCATGATGGCGGTGGCGTTTTTCAGCCTGCTTTTTGCCCTCTCCTGGGCGGACGTGAGCCTGGTGGCTCCTGCCTCCGCTTCCCTCACTTTCGTGGCCAACGCCGTGGCCGCGAAGATCTTCCTGCATGAACGGGTTGATCACCGCCGCTGGATAGCTGCCCTTCTGGTAGCTGGCGGCGTAGTGCTGCTGGCGGCCTAGAAACATCCCTCCTTCGCGCATCAACTGTATTGCTCACAACTCCGACGCAAGTCAATTGGCGCAAATACCATGGAACTTCTGGCCTTTGTCGGGCGTATGGGCCTTAGGTGGTGAGAAGATGTCCACCAAAACATCCCTAACATTCGTTTATGTTTTCCTTTTTGTATCGCCCTGTCTCGCCGCGGATAGGATGGTGCCGGTTGACGGCGCCCCTATTCACATCTCTGAGTCTGGCGCCGGTTCCACAGTCATATTCGAGTCGGGTATGGGAGAAGGCACCGCAACCTGGAACGACGTACTTCCTGCAATCGCGAAATTTGCACACACCGTAGCCTATGACCGTCCCGGAATCGGCCAGTCACCAACGACCACTCGACCGCGCCGGGTAACGCGGATGGCTGCCGATCTTCACGACCTTCTGCACACGGCAAGAATCGCGCCTCCTTACGTGCTCGTCGGCCATTCCTTGGGCGGTGCGATCATTCAAGTCTATGCTCATCGGTACCCGCGAGAGGTTGCAGGCCTGGTTCTTGTCGATCCTGAGGATGGAAGGCTCATTCAGCTGTTGCATTCGCGGATGAGTGCTGACGACTGGGCCTCCCGCCGGAAAGCTTTGGACCAGGCTCTTCCCAAAATGCCGCCGGCAATACGAGCGGAACTGAAAGCCGCCGACGAGAGCGGGAAGGCCGTCTCCCAATCGGCCCACCTTCCACCTGTACCTGTCGTTATCCTGTCCGGTACAAAAAAGAATCCTGAGTTTCCCGGGAACCCCCTCGAACAGGATCTAAAGTTAGAACTTCACAACGACCTGGTTGCTCAAACTCCCGGTGCGAAGCATATCCTCGTCCCCAAATCTCGGCATTACATTCAGAACGATGACCCGGAGGTTGTGATCCAGGCAGTGCTGGAGGTGCTGAGAACAGCGAAGGGGACAGCAAAAGCAGACCCGTTGAAATCGGGCAATCGCCATCGTACTCGTTGGGCAGCAACTCGTGAAAATTCGGACGGAATACAAGCCAATGAATCACGGGCAGCGGATTAAATACATGGTCGACTGGTCGGCCGTCAGTCGAGTAAATGTCCCTCGCGGCCAGCGAATCTGACACACGAAGTAAAAACCACACGAAAAAAACCGCCAACTGTCTTCGCCCCTTGGCGTGCCGCGATCAGGATATCTCTAGGGTTACTAAAGTCCATCACGAAGGTTACTTTTTCTAAACCAGCTGGTTGTTAGAGAATACGTGTGAGCGGATTCACCTAACGTATTGATAACAAAGCTTCTCGTGGAAGTTTGAAAGCGAGAGCTACAACCTCACGCGGGGTTGGAACAATCCTATTGAAGGGGTTGCGAACAGCGAAGGTTTTGCAGACGCGGAGGAAGTCGAATTGCCGGGCCCAAATTCATTTTCGCCGCAGGGGAGGGCGTCCAAGACCAGGAACCTGGGGCGGGCGATGTTCTTTCTCGGACTGGCATTCGTCATAGCTTGCCTGGCCAGTTCCAGAGCCTATGGCGACGTGGGCGTGGTACTCAACGAGTCGCTCGACACCAGCGTCGCCCGAATCACGGGCTCGGGGCACAGCGCGGTTTACTTTTCGCGCATTTGTCCGGCGTCTCCGGTCAAGCTTCGGCTCTGCCTTCCCGGAGAGCAGGGCTCGGTCATGAGCAACTACACCACCCTGGGCGAAGATCAACCCTTTGAATGGAACGTGGTGCCCCTCAGCGTGTACCTGTACGGGGTCGAAAACCCGCGCTATCGGCCGATCGTGGGCTCGCAGAAGATCAAGCGCGTGCTGGAAGAACGATACCGCGAGAATTACCTGGCGGACTACTGCGCCAGCCAATCCTGCCAGACCAGCAACAAGGCGGAGTGGCGGGAGATGGTGGGCGCCACCCTCTCGCGAAGCATGTACATTTTCGTGGTCGCCACAAGCGTCGAGCAAGACCTGGCGCTGATCGAACAATTCAATTCGCTTCCCAACGAAAACCACTTTAACGGCATGACTCGCAACTGCGCCGATTTCACGCGGCGCGTGATCAACACGTATTTTCCCAACGCGACGGGGCCCGATTACATTAACGACTTCGGCATGACCAGCCCGAAGGCAATCGCCCGCTCCTTCACGCGCTACGCGAAACGGCATCCCGAGGCGGATTTCCGGGTACTGCATTTTGCCCAGGTGCCGGGCACCATCAAACGCAGCAGCGAGTGCCGCGCCGGGACCGAGCAGTTGGTCCGTTCCAAGAAACTGCTGGTGCCCATGTTGATTTTTGCCGACCATGTGCTGCCATTTGTGGCAGCTTCCTACATCCTCACCGGGCGCTTCAACCCGCAACGCGAACTGGAGAAACATCCGACCATCGAGGCCACGGAGGCGGAGTATCAAATCAAGCAGGCCCGGGCCGCAAATAACGACGCTCGGGTCGAGAAACTCGAAGCTGACACGAATCAACAGCGCGCCCGGGTACTGGGAACGGCGGGGGAATGGAAGCTGTATCGAGCGGCCTTCGCCTCCATGGTCGCCGAATCCGCCGCGGAGCAGGGCGCCTCGACCAGCGGGTCATTGAGCATGAGTGGTTCTTTGAAGAAGTTCTTCCGGAAGCTGGACGAGGCCGGCACCGCTGTGGCGGACCGCAATGGCGCACTCTGGATGGAGTTTTCGGATGGTGACGAGTCATCCCGGATTGGCCTGAGCGCCAACAACGTCTTCAGTTCAGGCACGGACACAGACCTGGCCTACCAACTGGTCCTGGCCCGCGTCGGGCACGTCTTGAAAAGTCCCAAACACAGCCGCGAGAGCATGGTGGAATTCAAGAAGGACTGGAACCTGCTGCAATCCGTCCGCTCCAACCGCGCCAGCGCTTTCGCCAAGGCTGCGCCCGCCTCCGGCCTCGGAGACAGTGAACTGCCCGGCACCGAATAATACCGCGCCCTGCCAGAGCGCAAAACATTTCCTATCTAGTGCAAAGCAATTCAACCCAGGCGGCCGCTTGTCCCTTTGCGTCCTTTGCGGTTCTTCTTTTGCGACCTTTGCGGTTTAAGATTTGCGTGTGTGACATAGGGCGAGCTCAAACCCTTTACCGCAAAGGTGGCAAAGAAGAAACGCAAAGGACGCAAAACGAACCAGGGCGTCATCGAAATTTCATCACTCCACTGCCGGTCTTTCTTGCTATGATTCTCTTCCTGCCATGCGTTGTGTCCGCAGATGCGTCCGGATTGTTCCGCTGTTCCTGACGTTTGTCCTGGCGTTTGGAGAAGCAGGTTCGCCAGGTCCCGTGATTTCAACTGAGAGTCGCGCCGCCGCGCCCGCCATGGTTATCGGTTTCGTCGGGGGTTTCGTCAAGCACAATGATCGCGTGCACAGCACGGTGCAGGTCGTCGAACACCTGCGCAACGAATACCCCGATGGCGTTTATGTACAGAGTTTCGCGAATCGTCACCGCGACCGGGCCTACAAGGAAGTTCTGCGGCGCCTGGACGGAAACCACGACGGTAAGTTGTCAGCGGAGGAAAAACAGCAGGCCCGCATCATCATCTTCGGGCACAGTTGGGGCGCGTCCGAGACTGTATCTCTGGCGCGCGCGCTCCAACGCGACGGCATTCCCGTTCTGCTCACCGTCCAGGTGGACAGCGTGGCCAAGATCGGCCAGAACGATGCCCTGATTCCCGCCAACGTGGAACAAGCGGTAAATTTCTACCAGCCCCATGGCATCGTGCATGGGCGTCCCCAGATTCGGGCTGCGGACCCGGCACGGACTGAAATTCTGGGTAACTACCGCTACGACTACAAGGCCAATCCCATCAGCTGCGAAGGATACCCCTGGTTCGATCGCTTCCTGGTGAAGGCGCACACCGAAATTGAGTGCGATCCCAAGGTGTGGAGCCAGGTGGAGTCGTTGATCTACTCGAAACTCTCGCCGGAAGCGCGCAACACCGCCGCACGCTGAGAATACGTGGGGACAGCCGCCCCCTCGGCTGTCCAGTCGAGCGCAGCTCGACCATCTCCTGCGGGAAGGCAAATAGCGGAGGTTCGCTCCGCTGGACAGCCGAGGGCGGCTGTCCCCACGTGGGTTACGGCTAGCCGAACACTCGCATGAATCCCGAGGGTGCCAGGTCCGGCACCAGGAACGCGGCATCGCGGCGCCCGGCAACCCGGGCCACGCATTGCGCGGCCGCGTAGCCGCTGCGTACTGCGCCTTCCATGGTGGCCGGCCATCCCGTGGCGGTCCAGTCTCCCGCCAGAAAGATGCGGGGCCAGACCGTCTCTGGACTGGGCCGGTGCGATTCGATGCCCGGGCGGGGGGAGTAGGTGGCGTGGACTTCCTTGATCACCGTGGACTTCACCAGGTTCGCGGCCCGCGCCCCGGGAAAAAACTCGCGCAGTTCGGCCAGCGCCAGATCGATAATTTCCTGCCGCGATTTCTCGACCAGAGTCTTCGACGAGCTCACTACCAGTTCGACATAACTATTCTCCGGGCCTGCGCCCGGCATCCCCAGCAGCTTCGATTTGTGGAACATCCACTGAATGGTGCGATCGAGCAGCACGGCGTGGTCAAGCTCGGTGATCTGGCGATCGAACCACATATGAATTCCTGTGATCGGCGAAGTCTCGAAGCGGCTCAGGGTCTGTCGCAGTGGCTCTGCCGCCGAAGTGTCTGGCAACATCCGTGACAACACGTCGAAGGGCACGGCAAAAATCACGAAGTCGAAGCTCTCTTCTCCTTCCGGCAGAATCAGCTTCACGTCGGCAAACTCTGCCCGGAACGATTCCGCTGCGGCGCGGAACCGCACCTCTCCTGCGCGCGCCATCATGTAGTCTCCGGCCCGGTTGTAAAGCTCGGTCAGGGGAACCGTAGGCACGCCCATGCGTCCCGCGGTCCGGGATTTCAGAAACGACTCGCGCATGACCTGGGCGGCGTAAGGGACGGAGATCAGGTCAATCTCCTCATTCAGCGCGCTGACCAGCACCGTCTTCCAGAAACGATCGATGGCACGCTCGGTTTGCCCGTGGCGGCGCAGCCACTTCAGAAAGGATTCTCCGGTGTCGCGCGGCGCGATGGGAGTTAAAGCCGCCAGCCCTGCCGCTATGGAAAGCTTGTCCGTAAAATTGAGACATGACGCGCGCAGAAAAGCGGGCGCCGTATGCAGAGGAGCAGGCAGAGTCGAAGGTTTGATCACCGAGGCACGCCCGCCGGGCTCGAGAAAAGTCATGCGGTCATACCAGCGGATTTTGTCCTCGACGCCGATGCGCCGGTAAAACTCGATCAGGTTGGTGCAACATCCGAGCAGCACGTGCTGGCAGTTGTCCACAACTTCCCCGGTGCCAGGGTGTTGATAGGACGACGCCCGGCCGCCCAGATAGGCACGCCGTTCGAACAGGCTGACACGAAAGCCACTTTCGGCCAGCGCGCTGCCGGCAGCCAATCCTGCAAGGCCGCCTCCTACCACTGCTACTTTTGGGGATTGTGTCCAGCGCTCCGTCATCAAGCCAGGCGTTTCACCAGACCCTTTCCCAGGATGATGACTTTCTCTCTTACCGTGAGCTTGATCTTCTTGCCGAAGACGTCATACTTGCGCTCCGAGATTTTTTCCAGCAGGCGCCGGTAAATGCTGACCAGCACCCAGAGCGCGGGCTGGCTGTCCTCGTCGATGAGAAGCATGAGTTCGCCGGCGGCGCCGTAGTATTCACGGGCGCGGTCGGCTTCGGCCGCCAGCAGCCAGCGCAGGCGCTCCGGAATCGCCGCCTGGCGAAATTCCGAGGGCGCAATCTTGAAGCGGTCGAGATCTTCGGCGGGAAGATAAATCCGGCCCATGCCGGCGTCTTCCTGAATGTCGCGAATGATATTGGTGAGCTGAAAAGCCAGACCAAGATTTTCTGCCAGCCCTTCGGCAGCGGGATCGCTATAGCCAAATATCCGAATGCAGACCAGACCGACCACCGAGGCCACCCGATAGCAATAAAGACGCAGATCGCTGAAGGTGCCGTAAAGCACCTGGGGCGCGTCCGCTGAAGATGAATCCGCCGCACTGTCCTGAATATCCATGCCGGTGCCATAGGCCAGCTGATCGAGCAGTTCGACGGGGATCTTAAAGCGCCGCTGGGTGTCGGTCAGGGCGAGCAGCACGGGATCGTCGGTAGGATGACCGGATTCGGCGCGGTGAAAGGCATCCAGCCACGCCTCCAGCCTTTGCCGTCGTTCATAAGAAGGCTGGGTAAAGTCGTCGGCAATGTCGTCGCAGCGGCGCATGAAGGCGTACACCGCGCACAACGCCTGGCGCTTGGCGTGGGGCAAGACGAGAAATGCGTAATAGAAATTCTTGGCCGCCGATCGGGTGATACTGCGACATACGGAATATGCGACCGCGATTTGCGACGAGGTCGGCGAAAATGGCGACGGCATCGGCTGCACGGCGGCGCTCATATCCGGCTCCCCAACCGGCTCACCCCCCGCCTCCCCAGCAGCTTCCCCAATGCGGCCCGGGCCACCAGCGCCAGTTTGCGGGTCTTTGAGATGGCGGGACGGCGCCCCAGCACAGCATGGCCCTGGCGCTCGATGGCGTTCAGAATTTCCTGCCCGCCGCGGCTGAACAACTCGATATCGACCGCGAGCTCGCGGTCCACCAGTTGGATCAGGGGCAAGCCGCGCTCAAACCACTGCCGGGCCCGCTCCACCTCGAAGCCCATCATTCCACGGAATTCCGGGGTGTTGCGGCCCGCGGAAATATCGTCTTCAAGCACACGATGGTGGCGCACGTCCTCCAATGGCAGGTAGATTCGTCCCTTGGCATAGTCATCGCTTACGTCTTGCCAGAAATTGGCCAATTGCAGCGCGGTACAGGTGAAATCAGAAAGCGCCTGCCGATCAGGATCGCGATATCCGCAGAGGTAGAGAACCAGATGGCCTACCGGATTCGCCGAATAGCGGCAGTAGCCGAGCAGATCTTCGAAGGATTCGTAGCGCGTGACGGTCTGGTCCTGGCGGAAGGCTTTCAGCAGGTCGTCGAAAGGCTCTTTGGGGATATCGAATTTCCGCACGGTCTCTGCCAAAGCGACGAAGACCGGGTGCCGTGGTGTGCCGGCATAACAGGCATCGAGGTCCGACTGCCACTGGTCGAGCATTTCGAGAGACGCATCGGGATCACCGTCCTCGTCGCCCAGATCATCTGAAATGCGACAGTAGGCATAGACATTGAAAAAGTGCTGACGCAGGCGCTGGGGCAGGAACCAGGTAGCGACGGAAAAATTCTCGTAATGACTGCGGGCCAGGCTGCGGCAATACTCCTGAGCGTCGGCCCGGGTAGGCGCTTGCTCCGGGATGGCATACCCCGGAGGAAGCCGCTTCCATCCGTCAGCAACCGCGATGGACGCGGCACGAGAGTCGTTGCTGGCGATGGATGACATGTCAGTTCCGGGCCCCCCCCGTGTGTGAAAGTGCGGATCGTCAATCGTGGGATGTCCCCAGTAATGTCTCTACCAGAAGATAGAGAACGGGTACCGTCCCGCTGCCTCTCAAGGCCGTTGCTAACCTCGAGCTATGATCAGGCCAGTCTGATCGGGCCTCAGTGCCCTGGAATGATGGCCGTCTTGATATCACCGTTGCGGTTCAGCATGTGGCGGAGGACTTGCTGCAACCGCGATAGGGGTGCTTCTCCGGTGATGTAGTCCGTAGAGCGAATCTTCTTTTCGGCGATCAGGGCAAACGCCTTGCGCACCGTTTCCGGCGTGTGATGGAACGTCGCCTTCAGCGTGACTTCCGAATAGTGCAGGCGGTTGGTATCCATCTGGACCTTGGTGCCGCTGGCACACCCGCCGAAGAAGTTGACGGTGCCGCCCTTGCGCACCATGTCGATGGCCCACTCCCAGGCTTCAGGCCGGCCGACAGCCTCCACCACCACATCGCTGCCGCGCTTTTCGGGAGAAATCAGGCGGACCGCTTCCACCGCGTCTTTTACCTTCGTGATCTGCACCACTTCATGCGCGCCCATGCGCTTGGCGGCCGCCACCTGGGAATCGCGCTTGACCACGGAAATAACATTGCATCCGGTGGCCTTAGCCACCTGCACAAACATCAGGCCGATCGGCCCGCCGCCTATGACGGTGACAGTGTCTCCGATTTCGACGCCGGTCTCGTGCAGTCCGCGCAGCACGCAAGCCAACGGCTCCACCATGGCCGCTTCTTCGTAGGTGACGTCGGCGGGGACCGCCAGCATGTTGGTTTCAACGATGCGGCGTGGAATGCGAATGTACTCGGCGTAAGCGCCGTTGTTGAACAGCAGGTCTTCGCAGAGATTTTCCTGATGCTTGGAACAGTAGAAGCACATCTGGCAGGGTGCCGAGTTCAGCGCCACCACCCGCATGCCCTTCTTGAAGCCACGGACACCGTGCCCGACTTCTTCAATCACTCCGGCCAATTCGTGTCCAAAGAGGGCCGGGGGCACGATCATGCGCGCGTGATAGCCACGCTGGTAAACTTTCAGGTCGGTGCCGCAAGTCAACGCGACCTGCACTTTAACCAGTACTTCCCCGTCGCCTACGCGAGGGATGGGTACTCTTTCAATTTTTACGTCCTCTTTGCCATAGAGGACGGCTGCTGTCATCTTACCGTTCACGCTCGGATTCCTTCCCACGAGCTGCCCGGTTGAATCGCTATTTTCATAGAATCAGGTTGGGGGTGGGCAGCCAGGTTCAGAGCTTCGACGCTCCTGGACAACGAGAATCGATGCGAAATCAACCGTTCCAGATCCATTTCACGGTTCATAACAAACTGCACCGAATCCTTTTGCAGATCGACCGAAGCGCTATACGACCCCAACAGCGTTTTTTCATCTACACAAACTGCTCCAGGGTCAAACGTTGACTCCCCATGAACGGTTTGCGCGAACAGCAAGACCCGGCCTCCAGGACGCACCGCATCCATCGCAGTCCGGATCAAACTATTACCACCGACCGCCAGGATGGCTGCATCTGCGCCGCGTCCTTCGGTCTGCTCACGCACCGCTTTCACCACATCGGTTCGCGAGGCATCAATGCTGTTCCCCAAGCCGTAACTTGTAGATATTGTAAGCCTTTGGGGATACAAATCGGAAGTGACTACCGTGGCGCCAGCCCGTTTAGCCAATACACTCAATATGATACCGATGGGACCCTGACCTATTACTACAACCGTCTCATCCGCCTGTAATCCCAATCTTTGGATTCCCTTCATACAGGTATTGATGGGCTCTACAAAACAAGCTTGTTCGTAAGAAACATTTTCCGGAATGGGAACCGTGCCTCGACGCGCAATCCAGTCCATGACCCGGACATATTCCGCGAAGCCTCCGCCCGAAGGTTCGAAGCCGGCGGTGCAGCCCACTTTCTTGTAGGTCTCGCACTGGGCAAATGTCTTATGCCGGCAGTAGTAGCAATTCCCGCACGGAATGTGGTGGAACACGACCACCCGGTCGCCGGGTCGAAAGTCGAGCACACCCGCGCCCACGGCGGCGACCATGCCGGCTGTCTCGTGACCAAAAATGCGGGGCGCGGAGTGCGAGCCGGTGGCGATTTTTTTCAGGTCAGTGCCGCAGATCCCGCAAGTATGGACCCGGAGGAGCAATTCGCCGGGGCCGATCGCCGGTACCGGGACGGTTTCCAGACGAACGTCATTCACCCCGCGATAAACGGCGGCCAGCATGGTGGCAGGAATGGCCTGCTTGTTTTCTTCGATCGCGAATTGTCCGGCCATGACCATGTCGAATCTAAACGCGCTGCGGCAAACTAATTCCTGCCTCCGGCGCTGGGACGGAGGTCCGACTCCGGGTTGCCCTCTTCTTCTTCGGGTTCCTGGTTGTACTGTTCCAGCCAGGCGCAAAGAGCAACCGCTGCTTTGTCGCTGTTCTGTGCGAGCCGAAATACCCTGAACCAAAGCCAGGGGCGGAGGGCCACGAACCCGGCAAAAGCCGCACTGCGGAACTGTCCAGCGCCAGTGACGAACTGACTGAGCGGCGGCATCTCAAAATCGGCTTCGTCGGAAATAGCTTTGAGTCCCACGAAGGTGATGTCGTGTGCCTGGGCTCCTCGCGCCACCGCCGCTGCCTCCATATCGACCGCGTGAGCCCAGTAGGTATCGGCCAACTTGGCTTTCTGCTGGACGCTGACCGGTTGATCAACGCTGACCAGCACCCAATGCCCCACCGCGGCTTCAACCCGGCTTCCATCTTTGGCGTCGATGACGCAGACCGGAGCCAGCACCGTGCCCACCTTCAGCGTGGAATCAAGCGCTCCGGCGAAGCCGACAGACTGCACCAGGACCGGTGCATACAGACTGATGATGGCCTCGGTCGCCCGCCGCGCCGCTTCGGGGCCGATGCCGCCGCAGACCAGTACGGCTCGCCCGTTCTCGAAAAACTTGTACTTACGGCCGTCGCATTCGCGTTCGACTGGCTTCCACTGCTTGATCAGCGGGCGCACTTCGCGCTCCAGGGCGGCTACGATCGCGATCTTCGGCTGATTGGACAATGTCAAAACCTTGCCGAGCTTCGCTCGGCCTGACCGGGTCTGAGACCCGGTCCCACACGGTCCGTGGTGATGCTAGGCATAGCCGTTGGCCTGGAACCATTCG
>Ga0157374_10001300_pt1 | contig 21247 bp, 16 predicted proteins | sample M25metaG_FD_115308 | JGI IMG/M metagenome (GOLD analysis project Ga0157374, IMG submission 115308) | Miscanthus rhizosphere microbial communities from Kellogg Biological Station, Michigan, USA - M2-5 metaG | ecosystem: Host-associated > Plants > Roots > Rhizosphere > Soil | place: USA: Michigan... | reverse complement strand
GATTGGATCGAATTCGAAAAGTCAGGAAAATGCCTGGGTTTCTGGCTCGGCTGAAAGCCATTCTCTGCGCCTACAACCTCGTCACCGTCTTGCAGATCCCTATCTAGCCATTCGAGTAAATTACAACGGAACAGGAGTAAGAAAATGTCTAGCACAATCTCATCACGATCAGGATTTTCCTCCTCCCTATCAGACTTTTCCTTACGTTCACGCTCCGCCTCACTGTTAAGTTCTACCTCCTCATCACGCTTCGGCCCACTACCAAGCTCTGCTTCATCGTCAAGCTCTGCCTCACTTGCCTCATGGGAAGGCTCACTATCAAGCTCTACTTCATCAGCGCACTCTCGTCCACTATCAAACTCTGGCTCATCGTCAAGCTCTGCTTCATCCTCAGACTTTTCATTAGGCTCAGGCTCTGGTTCATCGTCAAGCACTTCCTCACTCTCAGGCTTTTCCCTAGGCTCAGACTCTACCTCATCAAGACATGGGAATAACTTATATGATAAGGTTCGACAAGCTAGCCCAGCCCAATTACAAGAATGGTTGCGCAGAATACAGGCATTGAAACCCGTAATGCATCATGACTCATATGACGCTTTTTTGGAATTGAAAACATTAAAGCGAGAAAGTCGTGATCCCCAGGCGGTCTATAGAATGGCCAATGTATTTGAACATAAAAAAGATGACTTGATACTACGCTATAAGATTCGCAATGCAACAGCGCGTCAAATTATACTCGATACTTGGCTATATCCCACTGCCAAAATCAAACACAAAAAATATTGCAAAGCATACGCAAAGTACCGACAGACAATCATTGATAATGCTGCTCAGTGGGCAGCATTTATAAAAGAGCATCAACCGCTTAAAGAGCGATTTACGGAAAAAGAATTAAAAGCAAGATATAAGCAAGCGAAAAATGCGCTTTGGATGGAAGCAATGGGGGAAGCAATCATTAAGTGGTGTCGCGAAGTGGTCTTATAAAAGTGGTTACTGATAGTTACTATTTCCGATGTTTCATATATTCCGCCGTTTTTAGGTCGCGAACGGTATCCCCCACGTTGATTTCCAGGGAGTCCGATTTTCTGAGCTTCAGGATTTGGCTGGGATAAACGCTGCGGTGGCCGGTCATCACAAAGCTGATAATGGCAACTAAAGTGGCGTAAGATCCAATCTCGGTACCGAAAAGTTCCATGGCCATGATGCTGGCGGCGATAGGCGTGTTGGCGCATCCGGATAGAACGCCCACCATACCTAGTGCGGCTACTAGCGCCGGATCGAAGCGAAATATCGTGGCCAAAAAACTGCCGAAGGTGCTGCCGATAAAAAAGATGGGAGTCACGATGCCGCCACTGCCCCCAAAGGATAAGGTAATGGCGGTGGCATACATTTTGACCAGAAAATCATACCAATGGGCTGGGTGTCCGGCCAGGGAGCCTTCAATCGTGGTTAATCCCAGGCCCATGTAGCGGTCGGAAATACCCAGGGTCAGCAGGACTAAAACCCCGCCAATAATGCCTTTTAAGGGTTTCCAACAATGAATCCGGTTACTGAGTTTATGGACGATCTGTAAAACTTCGATGAACAAGAATGAACAGATACCGCAGGCCACGCCGATTCCAATAATTTCCGAAAAGAACAACTCGGTAAAGTGCGGATGAAACGGAATGGTGCCATGAAAATAGGTCAGCCCCAATCGGCTGGAGGTTTGAAAGGCCATAACTCCGGCCACTAGAGATGGAAAAAGCACCACATATTGAATTTGTCCGACCGCAAGCACTTCCACCCCGAAAATGGCGCCTGCCACCGGAGTCCCGAACACGGCGGCAAATCCGGCGCTAATCCCGCAAATCACCAGTTTGGCCCGATCAATATTTCTGACTCGAAGCAGATCGGATAACAAAGAGGCCAACCCAGCCCCGATTTGCGCGCAAGGTCCTTCTTTTCCGGCTGAACCACCGGTGGCCAGGGTAATGACTGTGGCCAGCAATTTAATCGGCACCACGGATGGGCGAATTTTTCCGGAATGCTGGTGAATGGCTTCAATCACCGCTTCGGTGCCATGTCCTTCCGCATCGGGACAAAGGTATTGAATCAGCACCACGGATAAAAACATGCCCAATGGCAATAAAAAGTAAGACCAGGGCCAATGTTTTAAAAATCCGGAGGACAACCCTAGGATATTCAAAAATAAGGTAGTTGAGGCGCCCACCACAATGCCAATGATCGAGGCGATGGCGAACCACTTTAACAAGCTGGCGAAAAGAATGGATTGTTCGATGAGTTTTTTCTGCACGGGTTTTCTCAATCTGGAATCAATGGGTTAACGATTCAACAAACGCAGTAAAAAAGCAATTTTGTATATCTTCTATTTATACAAAAATCGGCTCAAAGTAAAAGAATTAGTTCATGTCAGATTTTTCTAAGCAAATTTTAAAATGGGTTCGCTTTTATACCACAGAGCAATTGATTCAACTCGCTAATTATCCATGACTACCTCGTGCACCCTCCCTAACCACAGGTACTCTTCATGTTTCATCCAGTACCCCGTCCATGTCTCGGATTCCATCTTCGAAAACTGACTCTGGCCCTTCTCACCATTCTGTTTATGCTGAGTGGCTTTTTGCCGATGGCTTGCGCCGCTGGTCTGACCGGGCAGTTGCAGTTTGCCGAAGGGACCTATCGCATTAATGTGGGTGATGTGTTGAGCGTGAATGTATATAATCAGGCCGATCTCTCCAGCAGTGGCATTCTGGTCCGTTCCGACGGCAACGCCACCTTTAATGGAATCGGTGAGTTGCACCTGGCGGGCAAAACCATTCGGGAAGCCACCGAACTGCTGGAAACCCAGGTTCAGGAACTGGTGCGCGATCCTCGGATTTCCCTAACGGTGAGCGAAAGTAAGCCGCCCTCCGTTTATCTGGCGGGCGCGGTGATGCGTCCCGGTATGCTGCAAAATACGGGCTCCTCCAGCAGTACGGGCAGCACGTCCACGGATAGCACCAGTAGCACTTCTTCATCCAATAGTTCCGCCAAGGCCAACCAGATGGATTTCCGTTTATCCAACGTATTGTCCGCCGCCGGTGGCGTCAAGCTCAGCGCGGATTTGGCGAACATTATGGTCACGCGCAACGGCGAGCCTTTCAAGACGGTCAACCTGTGGCCCATGTTGAAAGAGGGCGATCCGGACGGGGATATCATGCTGCAAAACGGCGATTCCGTGTACATTCCCGAACTACCGGAGCAGGCCCTGGATGACGCGACGTATCGTCTCTTGCTCACTTCCGCCGTGGGTCCTAAAACCTTCCCAGTTCGTATCATCGGGGAAGTCAAAACACCCGGTGTCTATGAACTGAACGGTATCTCTCCCTTCCTGACCTCGGCCATCGCCAAAAGCGGCGGCTACAATGTGGGCGCCAACCGCAAGGTAATCGCCCTGCGGCGTTTTACGAGCGAAGATAAATTTTCCACCTTGTACATCGATCCCAACCGCAACGACTTTATGCTGCGTCCCAACGACGTTATTTATATTTCCGAGCTGAAAGTGTATAAGGCCGGACACTTCGGGGAAAACGTCAGCAAGATTATGTCCCCCTTCACCAGTCTGACCTCTGCCTTTGTGGGCTTGAGTATTCTGAGAACCTTAAAGTAATCATTTTTCCACGTTCAGTTTTCTTTAATCAATTTCCTACGCTTTAGATCCCATCAACGATCCAACATTATTCACGCCGATCCAATCCCAAACAGAGGACCCTGTTCAATGGCTCCCCATCCATCATTTCAAGCTTATCCGGACCGCTCGGGCTATCCCGTTAAATCCGCCGGTTCCTTTATTAGCCGCAACCTGGGCCTGATCATTTCGGTCAGCCTGCTGGTGGCCGTGTGGATGCTGGTCTATACCTTCACCATGTTCCACCCCAAGTATGCTGCTAAAGCGACCGTGATCATCAAGGATTCAGCGATCACCAACCGCTACGTGGAACCGGAACAGTACTACGCCATGCAGACCACCACTTCCACATCCTCCAACCCGGTGTTGAACACCATGGGCATCCTGAAGTCGGAAGCCATCAGCGTGGCGCTCTGGGACTACTTCAACCGGAATCACCCTGAAGAATTGAAACGCCTGAAGATCAAATCCAAACAGGAATGGGACAGCTACTATCAGGACGGTTCTGCGTTCATCAAGGCTAAAAACCAGCCCGGCACCGACTTGATTGGTATCCAGTTTTCCTGGGGCGAGCCGGTGATTGCCCAGGAGTCGCTGATTGTAGTGGTCAAAGCGTTTCAGGACGCCAGCCGGGATCTGAACAAGGAAGAGCAGATCAGTCGCACTAAATTTTTAAGCCGCCAGATGGGCGATATTGAGGCCCAGTTACTGGCTATTCGGAAACAGAAAAGCCAGTACGAAAGTAAGAACGCCACGGTCAGCATCAAGCGGGAAAGCGATGATCTGGCCGGTAGCCGCATGGAACTGAGCAACAAGCTGGCGCAACTGCAAGCCGAGGCCCAAGGGAAGGAAAATGTGGTGCGTCGTTACCGCCAGATGTTGGGCATGTCTCCCGAAGCGGCCTTGCGTGGCGCGGCATTGGGCCAGAACGGCACCATGACCAAATTGCAGGATGAGTTGTATCGCTTGCAGCAATTGCACTCGTTCCTGAGTGCCTCCTTAACGGATCACAACCCCAAAGTACGCGAAGTCCAGGCCCAGATCGATCAGGTCAAGGCCAACATCATGCAAGAAAAAGCGCGGGTAATGGGACCATTCGGTGCCGAAGAAGTGGACGGGGAAGTGATTGCCGATTCCACCCGAGGCGAGCTGATCGGCGATATGCTGAAAGCCCAAGGCGAAGCCCAGGATCTGTGGGCGCAAGCATCCGTGATTCAGCGGCGTCTGGCCCAGATTAACGCGGATATCCGTCAGTTTCCCACTACCGCCATTGGCCTGGCTAATTTGGAACAACAGGAAAGCACCCTCAGCACTGCTCTGGATCACCTGCGCCAAAAGGTGATGGAAGGCAAGATGAAAGAGGCTCAAACCCTCAGCAACGTATTTGTGGTGGATGCGCCCCGCTTACCGGAACACCCTAGTTTTCCCAACCGCATTCACCTGATCGTGATCAGCATTTTGATGGCGCTGGGTTCCGGCGTATCGTTGGCCTTTATCAAAGAACAGCTGTTTGCCAAACCACAGTCTGATGAAGCAGCCGAGTACCCGACGGAATATCTGGAAAGGTCTTATGTAACCGGCTGGCGTCAGCATTCCTTGCTGGATGATGAGGATGAACACCAGGAATTTCTGAAAGAAGATCCGATTGAGCAGATGAATCAGGTCTATTCGTCATCCTGGTCAAAAAACATAAAAGCCGATGGACCGCAGCGAGAGTCGGAAACGCGTGAGCCTGAAGAGAAAATTTCTTTCCGTCCGGTTCCAGCCACGAATTTCCAAGTTGAATCACCCGCGACTGCGCCGGTTCATCCCATCCAAAAAACGCCCCAAACGGATGACGTGCTGGGCATTCATCCTCCCATCGAAAAGGTGCAGGTTCCGGTGACCGGTTCCCTGTTTGATTCCCTGCTGCCCATTGCCGGGCCTATGGCTCGCACCATTAATGGCCAGACGCTTCCTCCTGCGCCCGCTTCCGAACCCGAGCCTTTCCGACATGATTTGACCCGTCCGTTACCTCCTGCATTGCCCTCTTCGGCATCTGTGCGGACATACCCTATCATCGGCGCTGCGGTGCAATCTTCTCACCGGTATCGGGATGAAGATCTGATGCCGCCCGATCTGCCGATCAAAGCTCAGGCAAAGATTGCTCAGACTGAGCCGATGCCGTCGTTTATCCCCACGCCTGGTGTTCCGGTATTCCATGCAGCGCCAACGCCCAATTCATCGCATCGTGAACCGATGTCCGTGGCGACGCCGGTTCCTGCCCCTGCCGTTAGACAAGTCAGTCCATCGGAAGCGCAAGCTCCCCAAAGACCGGAAATGCAGCCTGCAGTCCAACCTGTAGCGCGTCCCGTGAAACATGCCCCCGTGGAAGAAAGCTTGCCGGTAGAAGATTGGGATGAGTTCCCTTCCCTGGTGTTGGATGAGCCTGTTTCCCCGGAACCAGATGATTCGTCGACGATTGAAAATTTGCAAACGCAATCCGCTGCAAGCGCCTTGTATGAATCCCAAGCAAAAACCATGCCGCTGCCTCGTCGCAGGATGCGCTCCGTTCCCGCTTTCCTACTGGGTTCACAGCTGGGGAATGCGGATGATAATGAGATGCCTTCCTACGAGCTGATTCCCAAGAAAAAATCCGCTTCAGCGAAAGACGAGTTGAACCAGGAGTTTGCCGCTGACTATCCGGTGTCGACTCCCAATCATGCTGCGGAGATGGATACTGACTTTCCTCCTATGCCCACTTTTCCTGCATCGGAATTGAAGTCCAGAAGTAAAAGAAAGTTGTTTGGCGGATTATTTTCCGCTAGCAAGAAAATCCGCCAGGAAAAACTGAACTTACCGAAGGATTCCGAGCTATCGGAAGACTAATTTTCCGGCGCTGGGCAAGCGCACAATTCCCGAATCTGATTTCTCCAATTTTTTGATGAACTCACCTTAAAACATCAGCCCTCCCCTACGGAATGTCATCAATGCCTCCATTTTTCGGTTCCCGAACCTATCCAACTCAGCCTGCCCCCAGCAGATTACTCGGATCCGGCTGGCTGTGGATGATGGTGATCCTGGTTGCTCTGGCAATCTATTTCCTTTTGCCAATGCTGGGCGTGAGTGCACTGGGAAACATGCTGAACCTGAAGCTCATGCTGGCCATGGCCGGGCTGCTCATTGGCGGTTCCGTCTACTGGGCCTACCTGCGTTTTATGTTGCCCCGTCCGGTTCTGGCCCTGGGATTCATTGTGGTGGCTTGGCCACTGGTGGCGTATCTCAATGGGCTGTTGATGATGGTGGGCATTAACCTGCACTTGCGGATTCTGCTAATCCTGGCCTTGGCGCTGCCCACGAGTTGGGTAGTCTGGCAGGAGCGCAAAGTGTTGTGGCAAACGTTGCCCAGTTTGAAAATTTTTCTGCTGTTTATGGCCTGGATTACCTTGTACACATTCATCTACAACGCTAACGCTGTAGACCCGCGTCTGCAAGGCGGAGAAGAAGCCATGTCCGAAGGTTCGGTCAGCATGGTGCAATGGACTTCCTACTTCTACTGTCTGCTGGCCATGGCCGTTGCCGGGGTGAGCATCCTGAAAGCCCGAAATTACAAAGGCTTGTTTGACGGGATCAACAAGGCTTTGCTTTGGGTGAGCAGTGTGGAATCCTTGATCACCATTCTGGGTTTTCCGTTCGGTCTGTTCTGTATCCCATTGGACGGCTTTACGCGGGCGACCGGCATTTTTTCACATCCCAATCCTTTCGCCCACCATATGGGAATCATTATGGTCTACCTGCTGGGCTTGTTCTGTTATTATCAGGGGGAACGCCAAAACCGCCTACCCGGCTGGTTGTTGTTTGCAGGCATGTCCATCAATTTCTGCGCTTTTTTGTTGGGCTTGTCCAAAACGGCCTTCTCGGTTTTTGCTATCAGCGCGGCGGTGGTGTTCCTGATGAACCTGGCTGTGCCAACCGTAAGGCGCAGCTTCGGCAAAATCCTGCTGGGGCTGGTGATTCTGGTGCCGATTGGCGTGTTCGCCTTCGAGGCGCTCTCCGGTCAGAGCTTTTTCTCCCTGATGGAATCCCGGATTGATCAAACCCAAAGTATGACCTGGCGGGTGATTGTTTGGCAGGATCTAATCGCGGATATTAATATGGCCACCGTATGGTTGGGTCACGGATTCACAGCGGCCAACGAAACGGTATACCGATTGACATTCAGTGACGCAAAGAATGCCCAGCCCCTGATGATGGTACATAACGCCTATATCGCCCTTCTCTATGACTTTGGTTTGCCCGGCTATCTCTTGCTGGTGGCTGCGCTGACCATGCTGTGGCAGGCGCTTCGCGGCTGGATTGATGCGCCGAATCCGGCGTTAAGGACAGCCCATGCCACGATTATCGCCCTGGTCATCTACTTCCTCAGTGTGTGCGGCTTCGATGAGATGTCCTATATGTTCGATGCGCCCATGCTGTTCTGGAGTCTGGCCACTATGCTGGCCTGCGTGACGATTCGGGAGCAACAGGAGTTTTTACGCGCCAGACCCAAATGCCCCATTCAGCCGGTGAAAGGCTGGAAACCATTAACGACGCGTCGTGACCTGAAGGAGTTATTGCGATGAGCATGAATCGCCGCTATGTGATGGGCATGCTCAGCGGGGCCGGAAGCGTGGTGTTGCGTTCCGCCTTGAACGTTCTGGTGGTGCCGGTACTCATCGCCAAGCTGGGCTTGGATGTGTTCGGCCTGTACATCGTTTTGCTGGCCATTCTGGAAGTGGCCACGTTCTTGGATTTGGGTGCCACCAGCGCCATTGTGACTCAGTTGAGCGGCGAGCATGAGGAAAAGGAACGCCGTTCCATCTTAAAAGTAGCCCATGTCTGGTTCGGGGTTCTGGCCCTGTTGTTCCTGATCGTCAGTGTGCTTGGCCGTGGGCAGTTCTGTCCGCTCTTCCACATTGCGCCCGCCTTGCAAACTGTGGTGCTGACTAGTTTTGTGTTTATGGCGATTGAATCCACGCTGGCAATTTACAGTTGTTACTGTCGCTCCGTATTGCTGGCGCATTGCGCTCATCAATGGACTAACATCGCGGATTCCGTTTCCAATTTGTGCGTGACGGTGGGCAGCCTAATGATCCTATTGTCCGGGGGCGGCTTGATCGAAATTATGATGCTTCGTCTGGCGGCCGCGCTGTTCCGGCTGGGGCTCATGACGTTCCAGACCATTCGCATGGAGCCGTTTGCGTTGCGTCCTCAGGTGCCTTTCAATCTGATGAGTCTGTGGGAAATGGCTCGACTGACCGGTCATTCCATGATGATCAATGTGAGCATTATTATTTCCCACAAAATGGATGATCTGGTCATTGCGCATTTTCTCCCGCTCAGTGCGGTGGGAATTTATGAAATTGTGTTTCGCTTTTTAGGTATTACCGTCCAGATTGGCTTGAAGCTATGCGAGGGGATCTACCCCGTATTTGCCAAGCTGGCGACCAGCAGACAAGTCTCCGAGGCCCGGCAGATTTTTCTGCGCAAAAGCGCATTTTTGAACATCGTTTCCACTTTAATTTTGGTAATCATTGTTTCTTTCTACCCGGAGCTATTCGCCCTGTTTTCAGCCGGAAAAATCCCCATCCAAAATACCCTGCCCGTGTTGGCGGTTGCCCTTCCCTGCGTATGGAGCGGTGTATTGCAAATGCCCGCCAACGCCTGGTTGTTCACCTGGGGACATCAACGCTTTGTCAGTGTGACCAGTTTCAGTGCGGCCCTGGTGAATTTGGCGTTGAGTGTGATTCTGGTTCAACACTGGGGCATTGTCGGCGTGGCGATCGGCACCTTGGTTCCCCAACTCATCCAGCATCAGTTGGGCCTGATCCGCAAGAGCTGTCAGGAACTCGGCATCGGTACGCTGGAATATATCGGTGCGGTGCATGGCAAAGCCATCGTTCCACTGCTGGCGACCGGTTTGTTTATCCTGCTGTGTCGCCCGATTTTACCGCACGCATTATTCCTGCTGCCGACGATCGGTATCATTGCCATGATTGCCGGACTGCTTGGCGCGTTCCTGTGGTTTCAGTTCAGCGCTACCAGCCAGGAAAAAGAGATGTTATATCCCCTGCTGAAAAAAGTTTTGCCTTTCAAACTATCCTTGCCGATTCAGCGGCAAAATCCCCGCTTTAGCCCTAACACCGAGCCGGATCAAGCATCATGACATACGATAATTCCACTGAGATTAAGCCTCTCTTCACTGGAACACCAGTCGATTTACTGGCAGACCTGCCGACCGATTTACCCAAAGTGTCGGTAATTATGCCCACGTACAATGCGGGACGATTTATCGAAAAAGCGGTACATTCGGTCTTGGCGCAAACCTATACCAACTTTGAACTGATCATCGTGGATGACGCCTCCAGCGATAATACCGAAGCGATTGTGCGGCAATTCAACGATCCCCGAATTTTGTATTATAAAGCGGAACGGATCGGGCATCCCGCCGGGGTGCGCAATACCGGGCTCCGATTATCCAGCGGGGAATTGATCGCCTTTCTGGATTCGGACGATCTGTACTATCCGGAAACTTTGGCAAAACTGACTCGTCCCCTGCTGAAAAATCCGGATTTGATCTCGGCTTACGGATTCGCCTTCAGTATGGATGAAGCGGAAAACCCGCTGCCTCAAACGGTCAACCTGATCCCCAATCCATACGCTGATCGTTCTGCGGGCGAGCCTCCCTATGTGCTTCCGCCGAATTACAATCACACATGGCAAAGCATCATTACCAGCCGGATCAGTTGCTTACTGCCGGGTCTGGTGCTTCGTCGCTCCGCCTGGGAGCAGATTGGCTTTTTCAACGAAACATTATGTGGTCCGGAAGATTTCGAGTTTTATGTGCGCATGTTCCTGCACAACTATCATGGTGTATACTGCCTCAGCGATTACGTTTACCAGTACCGCGTGCATGCCGCGAGCCTGACCAAAGCGCCGGAGCATTACCAAAAGTTGTTGATTAGCTGTCTGAAAATTATGGACTGGTTATTCAACGAAGCACCTATCCCACCGCAGGTGAGGGCGTATGAGTCACGGGCTTACATCGACTGCTACCGGTATTTAGGTCGTGAACGCCTGTTGCATCATCAGCCGGAAATTTGCCGTCAAATTCTGTCGTTGGCGATTCAGGATCGGCATGTTCGCTTTATTGATCACCTGAAATACTCTTTTCCTTTACTGGTTCGTTCTTATTTACCTGCCAGCCTGGACGGCTTTTTGGTGAAGCTCCGTTGGCAGGTGCGTCAGCTAAAACATTTCCGGAACCATAACGTGCAAGCACACGCAAGATAGAGGGTCATCCATGTCCACGGAACTGTTGGAAAATCCCATACATACAGGGACACAGCCCATCCTGGGCCAGTCTCCCCACCAGGTTCGGGTTGTGCGCTCTTGCGCGGAATTTTCCCAGATGCGAACCGAATGGGACGGTTTTATCAAGCGTTGTGGGCTTCAGAATCTGGCCATGTCGCATGGTTGGCTGAACCTTTGGCTGAGCCACTTTCCACCCAAAAAACTGTTTATTGTCATTGTGCAGGATGCGAATGGTGAATGGTTAGGTGTGGCGCCCCTGCAAATCAAACCCAGCCGCAACGGATTAACGCATCGTCTGTTGCAATCCGTGGAATGGATTGGCACCAACCCGACCGTGTATGACTGGATGCAATTCATGATTCATCCGGTAGCGGATGAACGAACGATCGTAAATACAATTGCCGACGCGTTGCAGCAGGAGCAGTGGGATCTGCTGGAATTGAAATTTTGCCTGAACCATCAGCAGTTGGAATGGCTGGTGGCGGCATTGCCGGGTGACAATTCCAACTCAATGACTGAAACCAATGCCATTCCCTATGTGGAATTACCGGCTACGGTCGAAGCTTATGAAGCAAACCGCCGCAAGAAAACCCGGTTGGAAGTGAACCGTCATACCAATCGCTTCATCAGGGAATTCGACGCACCGCCCACGTTGACTTTCGTGTCATCCAGCGAAGCTACCGATGCGACTTTAACCCGCTTTTTTGCGGGACACATCAAATACTGGGCAGAACGTGGCCAGAAAAGCGATTTTCAGCGTTTCCCAGATTTATTTGAGTTTTACAAGGACATGTTGGCCTATTCGGATACCCAGGCGGGGCCGGACGATCCCAAGCTGCTGCTTTCAGTTATGACTATTCAGGATTACCAGCTCAGCTATCACCTGGGCTTTTGGCAAGGCGATAGTTATTTAAGTCATTTAACCAGTTACAATCAGGGCTTTAAAGGTTATAGCCCCGGCACCATTCACATGGATCGCCTGATCTTTGAAACGCTGGAGCGCGGTGGGTCCCTGTTTGAGTTTGGACGGGGCGATGAGCCTTACAAAACCATGTGGACCAAAATTAAAAAGCCCCTGTTCCAAATCCGCATCTTCCGCAATCCTATCAGCGCCGCGCTATGGCAGGTGGATATCCTGCTGAAGAAGCTGTTGAAAAAAGGCTCCGAATGATTACCCCATCACCACTGGAAAGTAATATGAGTACCGCACCTACCGAATTGGAAATTTATAATGCCATTGAGCATTTTCCTTATGAAACCGCATTGTTTCAGCAATGCTGGTGGCAAACGCTGGCGTCTCGCTTTGACATTCCGGTTAAAGTCGGAGACCTGCTGATTTGTCGCAAGCGCATATTGAAAGGGCTAGTTTCCATGCGGGAGGCGAGAATTGCAGGTTGGAACAATGCTTGGCACCAGGATTTAACTGCGGAACGAATCAATGCGCTGGAGGAATTGGCGCACACCAGTCGTTGGGATTATTTTCGCATGACCTGGAGTGAGGCGCGTCAAAGCCAGCAGGCGCTGGAAAAACTCGCGGAAAAAAACTTTTTGTGGTTCCAAAAATCGGCACCAACCCAGTATTGGATTGATCTGAGCAATGGCTTTGAGGCTTACCTGAATAGTTTAAGCGCCAATGGTCGCAAGAGCCTGAAAAAAAAGGCGCGCCGCAGCTTGCCTCTGAACCCGCAGTTGGTCGCTTGCCAGACGGATGAGGAAATTGAGCGCTTTTTTGAGGAATTTTTCCCGCACCATATGGCGTATTGGGATGAAAAATCCGAGGGCAGTTATTTCCATGTCCTGGAAGAACGCCAGTTTATTGTTCAGTGGGCCAAAGCTTTAAACCAGAATGGCCAATTACTCTTGGAGCGCTTGGTCATGGACGGAAAAAACGTCAACATGAGCATGGCCATTCGCGCCGGGGATGCCGTTTATTGGCTGCTTACCCTAAATACCGGCGAATTGCTGGATTATACGCCTGGTATGGTGGGCTTGCACCTACGCTTGGAGCAATTGGCCAGCGAAGGCGTTAAAAGCTTTCACATGGGCTCCGGTGATTACTTTTACAAAGTGCAGTGCGCCAGTCATCAGGATGTCTGCCACGAAATCATCATCTGCAATCCTCGAACATTGAAGGGGCAACTCTATTATCAGTGGGCGAAGCGGCAACAGGATGCTTCTCCCGCGATTCAGACGGAAGATTAGAACGGAACGCTTTTCGGTCGTTTGTGCGGTTGCCCTGCCCATAAAACGTGCTACGCTTAGAAAAATACGCAAAAAGTGAGTGTTTTAGCGTCCAAGTGTGGATTTTTGAATGAGTCATAAGTTTGTCCGGACTTAAAGGGACTCATTGATTAGATTGGATTGCTCCAAATTCAATTTCCAATGGATCAGAAAACTTGCGAGGAGAGGTTCGCGCATGAGGTCATTTCATCAGCAGGATATGAAGCGTTGGGCTATTTTGCTTAGCCTGGGAGGGTTTTGCGTCACCCAAATCGGGTTTGCTCAAATCACCGAACCTCCAACTGCTGTTCCTGAACTGGATCCGATTGTTACCTTGGAAAAGAGTCCTACGCCGATTCCGATACCGGCCATGCTGGAGCAACCCCTTGGCGAACAGATGACCCAGGAACAGTCCATGACTGAACCGCCGTTGCCATCCTCTGTCGGCGAGCCGATTATTCCAACCCTATCCGTAGTGTCGCCGGTTTCCACTTCGGAAAACAACCCGGCCGTCCCGATTAAGCCGCTCATCTCAACCCCACTGATATCGACAAAGCTTGGAATCGGGCATTGTCATTATGCCAGTCAGTTGAATTTGACCAGCAATCAGAGGTTTCGACTGAAGCACAGCAAGGCGACTTTCGCTCAGGATAATAAAGCGGCTTTCGATAGCCTGCGAATTAAACGCGATTTGCTGAAACGCCTGGGCAAGAACCCGGAGTCCGCAAGAGAGAGAGAGCAGCGGGATCAGCTTCAGGCGGAAATCGGACAGGAGCTGCAGATACTGAAGGCCAAGCGGGAATCACAGATCAATCACATCCTTAGCCCGGAGCAATCGGATCAGTTGCAGGCGCTAAAAGCGGAGTGCCAGCCCCAAGCTCAGGACAGTCCTCCGAAAGCCCATTTTTACAACCCGAACCCAGCTGAGCGGCAGCTCAATCGCACCATTCGGCAAATCCCTAAAAAGACCCTGTAATCAGGCGCAGGAAATTTTCCGAACTCGCCGAAATCCGCAACTGGATTTATTCAGCCACTGTAGGCAGCTGTTCGGAATCATCTACAATACGCAAGCGTGCCAGGTTAAAAGCGAGATTATCCGGATGGCTGGCCCATTTCCGCAACTCAGGGAGTGGGCTTTGTTTAGCCGTATCTACTAAATGTTGCAACCGTAACTGATCCAGTCGGGTCATGTCTTTCAAATCTGCAGGCAGTTGGTTGAGGTATTTGTCGTACTTGCGGGCAAATTCTTGCAGGGCATGGACTTGCTTTTTATCGGCATCTTTTCCGAATTTATCCATGTTTTTGATATTTTTATTGAGTGTTTCCTGCTCAAACTGAAGTGTACTTTCCAAGCATTGTTGCAGGTTTTGGGTTTGGATTTTTTCTGCGAGTTCCTCTAATGAGGTGGAGAGGTTGGTTAAAAAAGTCTCATGCGGCTCAAAGCGTTTATCTTTTCTCATTGGGTCAATGGTGCGTTGCGTTAAGCGCGAGAAACTATCTGCCTGCTCTTTTACTTTTTTCTTAAATTCCGGTAAGGCTGCAGGGTTTATGGCCAGACTGGTAGTCAGGTATAAAAGATATTTCATTCCAGCAAGGACTTGGGGATTTAATAAGGCGACACCACCCGCTGCCCCAAGAAGCGGCGGGAAAGCGATTCCGGCAATGCCTAGGCTTGTGGCCAGCGTTAATTGGAACATGGCAAAACGTTTGGAAAGGCGAGCCATTTTATAGTCACCATAGGTGTTGAAGTCTCCTGGGGGAATCTCTTCTCCAATGTAACTTTCACGATGTGGCCCAGTCGTTCTGCCGCGTGTTTCATTCCGGCCCTGTGGGGAGCGTGGATTGGAATACGGTTTGTTAAACGCCTCCTCCACGATTTTCCAGAAAAGTTGCAGATCTATATCGTCTTTAATGCCGGCGTCAGCAATATGCTTTAAAATACGGAGGTTGACCGCTGATTTCTGGCTGCTGCTCTGGAAACTATCGCGCAACTTGCGGCCAGTTTGCACTGCGACATGCAAATCCAGGGAACGCCGTACCGATTCTCCCTGAGGCTCGGTTAGAAAAATATTTTTCTTGAACAAACCGATGGCCTGCTCGGCGGTTTCAGCGGCATTGATGCCAGTATGACTGAGCGAGGATGATAGAAAGCTTCCGGCGACCAGCGGGTTCATACCCAGCATGGCATATTCAGCGTTGCCAGGAACTGGTGGCCTTAGGCCGCGTATGGATGGGCGGAGTCTACTGCTTAACGTACTGGTCCACCTGCTGATACTGCTTTCCGGACGGACGGTTGTGGCCTCACTGTCATCGCTGTCCCATCCTTCTCGGCTGCGTGGTTGTTCATTTTCAAAAGGGTTAGCTTCACGCCCGGCATCGGAATGAGAGCGACCTCGTGTTTTGGTAGGTTGTGGGGCAGGTACTTCTTTAGATTCTTTAGCTGCAATGGGCTTTTCACGACTCATAAGCTCTATAATGCATTGCCGTGTAGCCTCATCTTTTGCAACATCTATGGGCTTACGGCCTTTTTTATCGGAGGCATTTATATCAACACCCGCTTCATTGTACAACTTGCGAATGACATCAGCCTGACCACCGAGAGCTGCCGCTGTCATTGGGGTATAGCCTCTCTTATCTGAAGCAGTTACATCTACGTTAAACGCTAGTTCCAGCATGGTGACGATGTCAGGTTTACCCTTCTCTGCAGCTGCTGTCACTGGGGTAAAACCCCCTTTCCCTGGGCTCGTCACATCAACTCCAAACTCTCTATTCAGCAAGAGAATGATGCCTGCATTTCCAAGAGAAGCAGCTGCTGTCATTAGGGTGTGGCCTTTTGAAAGCGGAGTATTGGCATCTACGTCACACTCTTTAAACAGCATGCGGATGAGGTCAGTTTGATCCCTTTTTACGGCCCTTTGCATGATCATACTGGAGGAGTCTAAGATACCTTCCAATTGTAAAAATAGACGTTTAAAGGTTTTTTTCTTGCCACTTCTCGCTGCATCAACCATGTCGTTATAGATTGTATTAACATCCCTTTCATCTTCATTCCCTGAAAATCGAGGTAAGACTTGCCCAGACTGATCAAATCTATCCAACTGCATTAGCCTATCCTGGCTGGTTTGGGGCTGTGGCCGTTGTTGGGGTTGTAGCGGGCGTGAGGAAGCGAGGCTATAAGACGGAGAAACAATTTGCATGTGAAATCCTTTGCGCTAAGCGTGAGAGTCGCTTTGATGACTGGAGCAGTACAGACAAGTGAGGAAGATAAGGATATGCTTATTCTGTGTATTCTCATGTAAAACAAAAATAAAAAGAATTGTCAAAGCATGCCTGTTTCAGGCAACCTTCGTTCTATCCCTGGGTTGGCAAGGTTTTAACCCCGTGTCGTCAGGCGCTATGCACGTTAGCCTGTGCGGTCAGTTCCAGGGCTTTACGTTTGCAGTGGTGGCGATAAGCCCTCGAAGGCATCGGACCGGGAAAGCACCAAGCCAAACTGAGCCGCACCCGCCAAACACAATAGTCCCCCGGTCAGCAAGGTGGGCGTCAACCCAAACTGCGCGGCGGAAGCTCCGACTGCCAGGCCTCCCAGCGGCATCATGCCCAAAAAGGCCATGGCGTATAAACTCATCACCCGGCCCCGCTTGCTTTCCTCCGCCAGGGTTTGCAGCAGGATGTTGCTGGATGCCATTTGCATCATCATGCCCAGGCCCAGCAGGAATAACAGTCCCATCGACAGCCAAAGATTCCGGGATTGGGAGAACAAGATCAGTGACAGCCCAAACAGGGCGGGAGCGCGGTAAACTAAACGCTCCAAACCCATCGCATCCGGCCTGGAGGCTAGATATAAAGCGCCAACCAGCGCGCCTGCACCTACGGAGCCCATCAGGTAGCCCAAGGTTTCCGGCCCACCCTGGAGAACCGTCTTGACATAAACCGGCACCAAAACGGAATAAGGCAAGCCGACCACGCTGACCAATCCCACCAAAGCCAGAATGTTACGCAAGGCGGGCGTGTGCCAGACATAGGCGACGCCTTCTTTCAAGCTGGCCCAATAGCCGTGGGAATGTACCACCGGTTGCGCCGGTTTTATCCGTATGCTGAGCAACGCCAGCAGCACCGCGATGTAACTCAGGCCATTAAGCAGAAAACACCAGCCTTCTCCGCAGAGTGCGATGGCTATACCGGCGATGGTCGGGCCAATGAGTCTGGCCCCGTTGAATACGGAGGAGTTGAGCGAGATGGCGTTGCTGAGATCCCGGCGATCATCCAGCAGATCGGTCACGAAGGCTTGGCGCATGGGCGTATCGAAACCGGTGACGATTCCCAGAAACGCGCCCAGGTAGTATAAGTGCCATACTTCAATCTGGCCGCTCAGGGTGAGGTAGGCCAAGGCCAACGCCTGACTCATGGCCAGCGTTTGGGTACAGAGCATCACTTTGCGGCGATCGAGGCGATCCGACAAGCCGCCCGCCAGAGGCGCGATAAACAGTCCCGGCGCGTTGCTGGCAAAGGACATCAAGCCCAACGCATAGGCGCTGTGGGTCATCTTGTATACCAGCCAGCTCATGGCCATCTGCTGAATCCAGGTTCCCATCAGGGAAATCAACTGGCCGGAAACAAACAGGCGGAAGTTGCGATGGCTGAGTGAACGGAAAAGATTCTGCCAAGCACTTTTCGGCGTAGTGGCAGTGGTTTCTATGGGATTATGGCTGACTTCGGGCATTCCTGATCTACTTCCTGAGACTCATTATATAAGTGCCAGGATGACCAGGGAACCCATCTTTAAATGGAGATTCCTTGAGACGGAGCGCATGAGGAAACAAGCAAGAACCACCATCGGGATGGGGATTCCAATGGTGGTTCTTTTGACGGAGCCCGTCAGAATGATGTCAAAATGAAGTCAAACTTTTAGCTGAAAGTCCGAATGGCTTCAGCCAACTCGCTATCCGGCGGTAATCCTTGTTTGGAGTAGCGAATAATGCCGCTTTTATCGATGATGTAGACCGTCCGTTGAATGCCTTTGCCGTCTTCTTTCAAGGCATGGTATGCCTTGGCCATTTTACGGTCGGCGTCCACTAAAATCGGAAATTTATAATTCTGGGCGGTGCAAAACCGTTCATGGCTTTCCACGGAATCCGGATTCGATGCAATAAACTCCGTATTCAACGCCTTGAACAGTTCGGTATCGTCCCGCAGCGCGCAGAGCTGTTGCGTGCAACCGGGCGTCTGGTCCTTGGGATAAAATACGATAATTAGGTTTTTGCCCTTGTAATCGGACAATTTAACCTGCAAGCCGCCCGTGGCGGGTAGATCAAAATCCGGTGCCTGAATCCCCACCGGCAATGGCAGGTGGCTCTCAACGATAGTCATCATTCACTTCTCCCTCCGATTGCAAAAAATGGAATAAAACGTCCATTAACGTGCCCGTTATTTTAGCACAACAGCATCTACACGGATCAGCTACTGCAATGTTTGTTTTTTCGAATCCTGACGAGGCTGTCCGTGTGATATTAACTAACCAGCAGCATGCGAAGAATGTCGGACATGCTGACCACGCCGACCAACTGGTAGTCCAAATCTGCGACAAAGAGCCGGTGGATGTGGCGTCGGTGCATTTGTGAAATAGCGTCCTGGATGGGGTCGTTTTCCATGACATACAGGGGCGGTGTTCGATTCATGATCTCCCGTACCAGTATCCGTTCCGCGCTACCCTTGGTTTTTAGGGCGTCTAGCATCCGCATGCTGGCGATATCGCTTTTGGAAATTACCCCACAGTAGCTACCCAATTGCGATCTCACCGGTAAAGCGCTGATATCGCATTGATCCATCAACTGGATCGCCTTGGCGATAGAATCGGATTCTTTGATATCTCGCACCGGATTTTTGCGCATGACCTGTTTAACCGGCTGTCTGAAGAGCAAAACTGCATCCTTTGCTTAAAGACCTTAATGTTAAGTATAAAGCGTCGAGGAAAACAGGCCAAGGTTAGTTTGCTCCTCATTGCCCAGGCAGGAATAATGCCGTTCTTTGTTGGGGATATCGGTGACCTGTTGTGCCAATCCGGAAAATGGGCTTGGAAATTGTTACAAGATGAGCAATTTCAGAGCGCTTGCGGGTTTTATTGATTCAGTGCAGTGAGTGGTTATTTTATCTATTTTCGCATCCGATTTTAGCAATTGATTACACTTCAGCAATAAAGACGAGAGCAGTATCGTACCTAACAAACCAAACACCGCCCTGCGGAGTCATTCAAGTGAGCGCATGAATACGGAAGGGGGGTACAATGAATCCATTTGGGGGCGTTAACTATCGGCAGATACCAACCCAAAAGCCAGTACGCAATCCATTTGAAACCAATACGAGGCTTCCTCAGAAACAGGAGGTTCAGACTCCCGCACAGTTTCAGAAGCCGGAATCTCCATTTACGTTGCCTCAAAAAAAGCTATTGGCCGAACGGCCGGGGACAGATGCCGGTCATCATGCTCAAAACCAGTGGCATGCCGCTTCACAGGGAAGCTTTTGGGGAGGTCCTACTCAAAGGCCGAAAGCGGACCGTTCGATTGCAATTGGTTTGAATAAGCGGTTTTTGGGAACTACGTCCGGTCAAGAAGAGCAAAATAATCCATTTCTAATGCATGGATTGGATGAAGATGCCCAATCGAAGCCGAACATCTTCGAGCCTTGTCCTCATTTCCTTGCAGAGGCGTGATTACTACTCTGTGACAGAAGACTACAAGTATATGAGTATGGTCGCATTACATTCTTTGGATATGGAAAGTGGATCAGCCTGAATATACGATATCGAGGCTAATCCACTTGCTAGTAATGTATGTGTATTTGATCCAAGTAAACCTGTTACGCAGTAGTCAGGAATTACAGAAATTAACTGTGTTGGCTATTGTCATAAAGCTTTTGTAGCTGTTCCAAGGTCAGATTCTTATCCGAACCGCCAGCCAGTGCTTCCCAGTGGCCATCGGTCGTTAGGTAATTCAGCGCTTTTTTGAGATCGCTGCCATCTGGCTCCTTGCCACAGGCATCTTTAGCTTCCTGTAGGCTTATGCCGTCTTTATGGTCAGCGTCTACTTTCTCAAAATTGCCGCCTGTAGTTAGTGTATACAGGGCATCAGGCTCGGTGTAAAAAGGCAGCTTGGATGCTGCGCCATTCATGTTTGGGGTTGGGCCTGCGTTCGGATCATCAGGATTATCATGCGCAATCAACACTTTGTGGCCATAATTATCCTCATAAAGCTCGCCTTTGAATCCGGATTTATCATCCGTAACACCTTTTCCGGTTTGGTGCCAACCTTTTCCGGTCAGATTGATTTTATCGTCTTTATCCGCATAGACAACCGCGTTACCCAACATATTGTTGGACAGTTCAATCGTATCGGATTTGCCATTGTGAAGGTTATAAAGGCAACCCCCTTGGGCAGTGGCTTCCAATGGACTGGTGGTAGGATCATATTGTGGGCGCCAGTTGCTCGAATCAGTCCCGGATTGCCAGCTATAACTATTTCCTAAGATTTGCATCTCTTCTCTCTTCTCTCTCCTCTATACACTTTTTTTGAATGCCCTAACATCACTTGGATAGCTCGCCTAGCGTGCGGGTGAATTGGGTTAAAAATTGGATTTATTTGAAAGCCAAGCTAATGCCTATGTATATAAAAACAATCAATTGAGACGAATTGCCTGATACAAAAAATTAATTCGTTAAATTTGATGAGCGTTAAATTCTCAGTGCATGAGGATTAGAATGTGAAATATTATAAATTTATATATTAATATTTTGTTTAATATATATTAAAGATGTGAATTAAATTGATTTAGTAAAGTGAATCCAGGTAAATATTGTCCTTTATGTATAAAAGGATATATTTTTTATTTTAAATAAATTGGCGATGCCTTTAGGGACTTCTGAATAATCGAGCTTTTGAAGCTGAATCACCAACAAAAAGAGCCTCATGAACACTTGAGGCTCTTTTTTGAGTTATTTAAGCTGATTTTGTCCTTGTATAGCCTTATTAT
>Ga0157374_10001299_pt1 | contig 21253 bp, 18 predicted proteins | sample M25metaG_FD_115308 | JGI IMG/M metagenome (GOLD analysis project Ga0157374, IMG submission 115308) | Miscanthus rhizosphere microbial communities from Kellogg Biological Station, Michigan, USA - M2-5 metaG | ecosystem: Host-associated > Plants > Roots > Rhizosphere > Soil | place: USA: Michigan... | reverse complement strand
TCAGATGGCGGCTAACCGGGGTTTTGATGTCTTCATCGATATTTTGAGCAGTGAACACTATGCGGGCCTGTATATCAGACCGTAGCTCTAAGAGTTCATCCAGTAATTTGTGCGTTTTTGAACAAGGCGGACAATAAGGATTTGTAACCATAGTGATGCTTGTGCGGGCATTGGTATTTCCCAATACAATTGACCAATCTTCTGATGGCAAGGCATATCTTGGCTGATTATTCAACATGGAGTTAAAGAGTTCTGAATTATATTTGAATTTACGCAGCTGATCTTTCAATGGTTTGATCTGCTGGGTTTTGAGGAGCATGGGTTTTATAAGCATCCATAATACTATGGGCAGAAAAAAAGAAATGAATAGCGTACTCCAAGCAGCAGCGTCTGGCATAGTGAGGGGAGTATTAAATGCTGTTACAGACGGAATAAATTGAAGCCATAATAAGGCTTGCACCGTACAACACAAAACACACCATTGTTTTGCTATGTGTGCCTGGTAGTAAATAGAATAAATGGTATAAGGCAAACTGATGATATTCAGAATAGCCAATGCCTGTGATAATGATGTTGAGTGATTGCCAAATAGCAATGCAAGCCAGGTTCCGCTGAAATAAAAAAAGCCAACCTCGCTCCACGACAAGCCTTCAAATACTGTTGCTGCTTTAGATGAAAGGATAGCCTTGCAATCGGAGTTGTTGCCTGAGCATAATTTCTGAACCAGAGGATTGTTACTATCTATGGATTGAACCAATAGCAGAATAGATGTAATGAGCCCGGCGGAAGCAAACAAGGTAAGCAGTAGTATCTGCCATGAGTAATTTTCAACGTAATTGGTATCGAAAATTACTCCGATAATCAGAATCAGCAGTAACCCGATTATCGCCAATGGAGTCTTTATTTCTGAAATGGAGGCGCGGGCTGAACCTATTGAACGGAGCGTTAATGAGGGCTCAATTGTTAATACAATGCCGTCGAACACCTTTTTAAATTCGCTTAAGTCTATCTTATGTTTATTCCATTTCTCACTTGATACAATAAGTTTTTGATCATCTATCTCGTTCACCATGAGGAAATCTCCCCCATTTGAGCGGGTATGAACGATGAACGGGCAGGAGACACGTGGGAGGTCATCAGCTGCTACCCGGTACGCATTGTTTTCAATATTGAAATTGCTTAATACGTCGCTTATTGCCAATAAGCTGGGGTAGTCCGGATGTTTCTCTAACTCCGCAATAATTTTGCTGCTATCAACGGAGAACTGCAGCGCTTTCAAAATTTTGATGACAGCGGCATCGACATTGTCGTATTTTTTGAACGAGATCATAGGCTAAGGTTTAAGATTTATAACCAGTGGTTAATTATGGGAGTGAATGTAACTAATTTTTCTTTTAAAGTCCGAGCGTTAAAACACTCAACTTTTCAAAACTGACGAATGAGTAAGTGGTAGCCATGCTCGTGGGTATAGTCAAAAAAGAAAGCCCCGGTTTTTAACTTCCGGAGCTTTCGCATCAACTTATCTATCTCAATCAAATTATTTCGTTATCCAAATTTTGGTGCTTGTAAGATCGTTTCCACCTGTAGCGGCTTTCCAATTGGTGTTATTGAACTGGGATTCGTCGGATGGATACTGATAACGTTGCAGGGAGCCATAATTCTGTGTGTAGCCTGCCGGGTTATTTGTATCAGCGGGTGTTGCACCACCGGTTCTCCTCATTAAGGTCCAGGCCACCCAAGGTTGGCGGAACAAGTCTACCCATTCCTGGGCATAAATCAGGTTAAGGGCATTGTTGGCATTAAATGCAACTTTTGGGTTGGTTAATACGGCATCGATCTCTGCTTGAGTTGGTGTACCAGACGCCGGCTTATTCACCACCCAAATCGATGAATTAAACGCCATGTTTTTCCAGAAAGTAAGCGAAGCTTTTACACCTTTTGTGTATTCATCTTGTGCCGAAGCAACATTCTGTGCAACACCTGCACCCTTTGCATATGCTTCAGCTACCAAAAAATGCACTTCAGCTGCAGAAATAAAAATTTCAGGGCATGCGCCGGTTGATCCGCTTATGATCCCGTCACGGCCCAAGTAATAATTATAGTCTGAGTACAAGTTACTGACTTTATGGGCCGCCCAATCATTATCCCTATCGATATTATACGGTTCGCCACTGTCAGATATAGGTGTAATAGGGTTCTGTGGGTAAGGCACCCATTGACCATTGCCGTTTACCTCAAAAAATATGTTACATCTTAGGTCAAATATTCCGCTTCCATCGGTGTTATTATTGTTGCTGAATAAATCCCATAGCGTGCTGCCCATTCTCGCGCGACTTTCCTGGTGAAAAAAGAAGCCCCTGCCCGCCCCATCTATGTCGAATGATATACCTGGTATATTTGTTTGATTAAGACCAACTACATCGGCAACTGCGTCTGTTAATAACGGCTTGGTCAGCGCGTCGGCAATAATCGGCCCGGCATCTGCACTATCTTTGTCATACATGGTTAACGCATATCGCAACCTAAGCGAGTTTGCAAATTTTCCCCATTGGCCAATATCGTTCGCTAAAAGGAACTCGTTCGAACTAAATGAAAACTGGTTGCCGTTAGTATTAAAATGATTGACGGCCCAGGTGAGGTCACTTAAGCAGGATAGATATACCTGCTGTTGCTTATCGTAAGGCACAACAAGGTCTGCTGTAGATCCCGAAAATGCCTTTCCTGCTTTTGAATAAGGCATATCGCCGTACAAGTTTGACAACTCAATAGCCTGGTATGCTCTAAGTACCTTTACCATAGCTTCGGCATTGACGTAGGTTGCTGAATCAGGGCTTGATTGCATTTTGGTAAGCATCTGATTCATAGCGGGTAAATTTGAATAGAATTCACTCCAATTTGTCCCTTCTACAAAAGAATAATCCGATACTGCATATACTGCGCCCAGTTGTGTAATAGGATACAACCATCTTGCGGCAGACCAGTTGCCTATATTAGCGGCCCGATCTATATTTGCTCCAATACCCGAATACAGCTGTGGCAAGGTGGCTGATGCCGGGCCACTGTATGGAGCATTTTCTTTTTGAAAATTTTTGGTACAGGAGGCAAGGATTGAAGCAATAAGGACCGTCAGGGCCATTGCTTTCATCCAATGTTTTATATTATGATGCTTTAACATAACGTTTCTTTTTTAATTTTTAAAATCATATCAAAACCCTGCTTTTACAGTAAAACCGTAAGAACGTACACCTGGCAAACCGCCGAACTGTATACCCTGAACATTTCCGCTGCTAACAGTACTTTCTGGGTTGATCTTATCCGGTAAGGTGGTGAACAGGTAGAACAGGTTGCGGCCTATCAATGAAACCGACAGGTTTTGGAATACCTTGGTTTTTTGTACGAGCTCGTTTGGTATCCTGTAAGTCAGAGATACCTCACGCAGTTTTCCCCATGAATCATTAAATATAGAATTGGTGCGTACTATAGGATCGTTATCCCATGATTGATAGTTGCCTGCATATTTCCACCATGCGTTTACTACATTGGTGTTTGGTACGTATGTGCCTGGTGTAGCGCCTTGTACAACGCCTGGTAAAATTACACCCACATTGCCTTTGGTGCCGTCAGGATAAGTATAGGGTAATCCATGACCATCTCTTTCCCATACGGTCTCAGGCGCCATACCCTGTCCCATAATAGTTGCGTAATCTCCGGACCAGATCTGGCCGCCAATTTTAAAATCAGTCAAAATATATAAACTGAAATTCTTGTAGCGGAAATTTTGAGAAATACCACCCGTTAATTTTGGTGTGGCATCACCTATTTTAACAAAGTCGTCTGTGGTAGCATATTGTGCACCAAGTACCGGGCCATGGCCGGTGTTTGTACCGTTATCGTATATCAGGTTTACAATTTTTTGGCCGTTAGGCGCATATTTGTAGTCACGACCGTAAATGCTGCCATAATCGCTGCCAACATCAACTTTCATTAATACACCATTAGTTCCAAACCAGGAACCCAAATCAAGCGAATTAAGCCCCGGTTCTAATGCAACAACTTTATTTTGATTATGAGCCGCGTTTACGGTTACATCCCATGAAAAATCTGGCGTCTTAATTATTTTAGCATTTACTGTTAATTCAATACCTCTGTTACGCAATGCCCCTGAATTGATTAAAACACCGCCGACGCCGGATGAGGCTGCCGTTTTAATAGTCAGTATCTGGTGATCTGAATAAGTATTATAATAAGTGAAATTTACATTTAAACGGTCATTGAAAAAGCCAAGGTCAGGCCCGATCTCAAAGGACCTGGAACGTTGTGGCTGTATATTTGTAGGGTATATGCCCGGCAAGTTCAAACCTGTTGAAAAGCCAGGTGTACTACCAGCTACAGGTACATAAGTGAGCCCGTTTTGATAAGGTTGGTATGCATTGGCACTTTCCGCTTCACTTATCCTCAGTTTACCATAGCTCAACCAGTTTTTTACTGAACTCATATCAAACGCGTCTGTAAATACGAAACTCAAACTTGCTGATGGATAAAAATAGCTCCAGCGTGAAGGACGCAATGTTGACGACCAGTCATTAGTTCCTGACAAGTCTAAAAACAAATAGTTTTTGTAAGAGAGATTAAGTAACCCATATACCGAGTTTATTTCCATCTCGTTTCTATTTTCTGTAGGGTTAAGCACGGTTGGTGCGTTACCATTATAGTTACTAAGATTGAAAATGAACGGATAATTGAATGGCCCCGGATTATTGGTCGCAACATCATACATATTGGTATAATAATGCCTTGCACCAAGTGAAAGACTGGCGTTAAAATCTTTTAACAGTTTATCTTTATGAAAAACTAAACGGCCATCCAGATTATTGGTAGATGTTCTTGCAAGGTCATACCCATATGCGCCTTGCAACCCTGCGGCGTCCGTAGGATAGTTTTTGGTTACAAACTGGTTAGTGTAGTAATTTAGGCCAACGTTGCCTACTGCTTTCAACCATGGGGTAATCTCAGCGTTAAGCGAAATAGACCCAATGAATTGATTTTGTGTGAGTGTGGTAGTATTGTTAAAAACATTCCACCAGTAATACTGCTGCCCATACTCAAATGGTGATTGTTTCAATATAGGGTTTTGTGACCCGTCAGGCAAAGTGGTTAGCCCTCTTTCAATAGGCTTATAATCGGCCGGTAAATTATATACCGTCATATAACCAACACCAATACCGGCAGTCCCGGTTCCGCTTTCGCCGTATATGTTTGGCGGATTATATTTATTCAGGTTAATATAGCTTGCAGTCGCATCAACTTTTACTTTAGGGCTGATATTAATAGACGATCCGATATTAAAAGTATTTGTCGCGTTGTGGCTATTGTAAGTTATTTCGTCGTTTGTCGACCTGGTATAGGATACGCGCAATGTTCCCAGGTCACCCCCGCCTGAAATAGATAGATTATGCGTTTGTGTATTGCCGGTTCTGTAAAAGCTCTTGAAAATATTAGGGTTGCCGGTGTATGGCCTGGTTGTGCCATCCCACCACGCTAACGGCTGGCCTTCCATTTTTGGCCCCCATGATGCTCCGTCGCCCGGGAAACCGATATAGTTATAGAACGGGCCACCTGCAGGGCTGGTAACGCCCGGACTAACATAAGCTCCCGGTATGCTGCCTAACGAGCCGTAGGGGTCGCCGCCTATTTGTTCTTGCCTGTTATTTCCATTGCCGTCCTTATAAAAAGTTGGATTGGCTGAATAAAGGTCTTCGGTCATGCCATTGCCGTACTCATCCTGTAATTTTATAAAACGGTATGGGTCGTTAGCGCGATAGGTATAGCTATAATCAACGCCGAATCCTTTCTTTTTTGTGCCTTTTTTAGTAACGATAAGAAGAACGCCATTGGCACCACGCGCACCATACAAGGCTGCTGCTGTTGGTCCCTTCAATACGGTAACGCTTTCTATATCATCCGGATTTAAGCTGTTTAAAAAAGAACCGTTGTCTATTGGTGGCTGCGATACATCAGTATTCCCTTTGTTTAACGCGTCGGTATAAGATTGAATAACGCCTTTTGGCTGTACTGGCTCGTTATCAATTATAACGTTATTTACAACGATCAAAGCCTGGTTATTTCCGTAAAGATTATTATTCCCTCTGAGGACGACGCGTGTCGAACCACCTTCAACACCATTGGGTGTAGAGATATTCAAACCAGCTACTTTTCCCATCAGGCCTTCGGAAATATTCGGTGGATTTACTTTATCCAGGTCAGCCCCTGAAATGGTTTGCGCCGAATATCCTAATGATCGTGCTTCGCGTTTTATGCCCAAAGCCGTAACAATTTCTACACTGTTTAACGTGCTTGCTGAAGGCTTCAAGCTGATGGTAATGCTGGTTCTGTCTCCCACTGGAACTTCCTGCTCAGCATAACCGATGAACGAAACGACAAGCACTGCCGATTTATCGGGCACTGTTATTTTAAAACTACCGTTCACATCAGTTGAAGTGACGGTATTCGTGCCCTTTACTCGCACCGTTGCCCCGGGAAGCGCAGCGCCCAGGTCATCAACCACTTTGCCGCTTATGTTAATAGGAGCTACCGGCGTCGTTTCTGCGCTGGTGATTGTTTTTGCCGTAAGTACGATTGTTTTCTGTACGATTTTATAGTTTATCGGCAGGTTTTTAAAACAGAGCTCAAGCGTGTTATCCAGGCTGAGCCCCTTTACATTCAATGTCACTTTATAGGACTGCTTTACGATATCAGTTTTGTACCAGAAGGTGTAACCGCTTTGTTTTTCGATATCGTTTAAAACTTTTTCAAGCTTTGCGTTCTTATCGGTTATTGTAATATTCTGGCCAAACGTGGCTGCATGCAGGTGAATGCAGAATATTGTGACAAGAGCAATAGTTAGTTTCATAACCAACATTATCTTTTTAAACCGTGAGTAGGAATGCCTCAACGGGTTAATAGTAGAAATTTCCATACATTTGTTTGGTTTTGGGTTTTGAATAGATTATAGCTTACTCTATTTTGTTTAGCCCAGCCGCTTTGCCGGGAAGTGCTCGCAACACGTTCCGGCTTTTTTGCTGGTAAGCTATCGGGCCCGGCCTTTTAGCTTTCTTTTACCAGTAATTATTTTACGATGATCTTCCCCCTTTCTATAGTAAAGTCAATGCCGATTAGTTCCAATATTTTTAAGACGGCTGATGCATTTGAGTTTCTCGATATTCGACCATGATAGGTTGATGTGGGCACCTGTCCGCTGTATTCGATGTCCACATTGTACCATCGGCTGATTTGCCGCATGATGGTTTTAATGTCCGCGTTGTTAAACTGAAACATGCCGTTTTTCCAGGCAGTTACTTCATCAATGTCTACATCACTTTTTACATCCATAGCACCGTTACCTTTCCGCAGGTATTGCTGCCCGGGTTTGATCATGGTTTGTCCTTTGCCGTCAAATATTTTCACACTGCCTTCAACCAGGGTGGTTGCTGCTACATCTTCGTCAGTATAAGAGTTTACATTAAACTGGGTACCTATATCCTGAACAGTTTGATCGGCTGTTTTTACTTTAAAAGGCTGTTTTGAATTGTGTACAACTTCAAAGTACGCCTCACCGGTCAGCTCAACAACTCTTTCGCCACCTGTAAATGCTGTTGGAAACTTTAAAGAAGAAGCGGCATTCAGCCACACCTTGGTTCCGTCGGCAAGGGTAAGTTGATATTGGCCGCCCTTAGGTGTTGTAAGTGTATTATAATTTACTTCAGCAGTTGTTTTGCCGGTAGCGGCGCTGTAGGTTAATTGCTCGTTTTGTTTGACAACCCGGCTACCAGGTTGTGTCTTAAGCGTACCATTTTTCACAATGGCTAAGTTTACTTTTGATCCGTCTGCAAGGGTGAGTGTTGCCTTATTGCTGCCGGGCGCCAGATCGTAATTTTCTGCCAAAACCTTTACAGGCTCCTTCTTTAATTTATTTACAGCAAATAACCCTATCATTAAAAATAACAGGATCGAGGCCGCTACCTGGAAAGGTCTTCTTTTGTATAAAGGGATAGCCCGCTTTTCAGTGCGGCTTATTTTATTGTCAATTCTTTGCCTGAGGCTGGCTTTGAGTGAGTTGATCTCCTCTTCGTTTAAATTGTTTGTAATATCCGGGTCTCCGGAAAATTGGGAGTAATAGTTTTCAATCGCATCTATCTCGTCAGGTGATGCATTGCCATTCAAATACTTTTCGACCAGCTTTAAAAAATCTTGCTTTAAGCGAGGGGGCATAATTTGTTTTTTATACATGTATCAAAACATGTACGAACCTCCCATTCACTTTTAATTTTTTTTTAAATATTGAATCCTGTAATCAGGTGGTTTAGAGCATTAAGGATATGATTTTTCCTAAATGAATCCGAAGTTGCTTCAGCGAGATTGTAAACTGATTTTGTACGGTCTTTTGCGATATGTGAAGTATTTCACTGATCTCGCGTGTCGACAGATCCTGGCAAAATTTCATGGCGAAAACTTGCTTTCTTTTTTCAGGCTGCATATTCAGCCAGACATCAATACACTCGCGTATTTCTTTCTCAAAGAAAAGAGAGTCGGGGTCAGAAGCAGCAACTACGATAAATTCGAGGGGTTCCGCAAAAGCAACGGTGTTTTTTTCCTTTTTATACAAAGAAAAGATACGGTACCTTACAGCAGTAAACAAATAAGCAGCAAGGTTTTCAATTTCCCTGCCTTCCCTGTTAAGCCACAGATCCGCAAAAACGTCCTGTATCACGTCGGCGCACAGGGCTTCATCTTTCAACCTTTTGTAACTTTCGTTATAAAGCTTCAGCCAGTAACGTTCATACATCTCACTGAACGCCACCTCATCGCCTTGGGCTAAAAGGGTAACTAATTCATCGTCCCGAAATGAATTAAGCGGCCTCATATTTTGGAAATAGCTAAAAGAATTAAGTCTAATTGGTTACGATGCTGTATCCGCATCGGTGATATAAAGATACAAACATTTGTGTTTAACAAGCAAATCGCAGCCATGATATTAAAGGTGTGCTCTTACGTATAAATCATAATGACTGAAGTTTTAAAGATATTAATAAAAAAGTGAAAATCAACGCAGTCTCCTATGTGATAAAAGGGGCGCGAAATTTTGGAGATGATAAGCGCTAAATGTATGCACTGACCTTGTGATATATCGTTTGTTTAGTTCTGTGGCAGGATAATTTTTTAAGCCTTTTCAGCAGAACCCCTGCGGAGCGGGCGGGGTAGATGGAGGAGGGTTTGGAGATGATGGTGCTGGCGGTACTTCGGCAGGCTGTCGCTGAGGATCTTCCTGCGGGATACCCGGCCCGCCTGGTTCGCCCGGTTTTTCGATCTCGGGCCGATCAGGATTGACCGGCATCTCTTCCTGCTCGCCAGGGAATGTTTTCTTTGCCATAATATTTGTTTATTTAAGCAACAGGCGAATTACATTGATTGTTTTTCCTTTAAGCCGGTGAACGCGCACCAAACATATACCCGAGCAGTTGGGAGAGGATCAGCTGGCACGATTCGGTGCCTACCGGGAATACAAAAAATAGTTTAGGTGTGGATATTCGGTATCAGACTAAGCTGACAGACTTGAACTTTGCTAAATAATCCCGGCTCTGTTTTAAAGCATCATATACATCAATAGCTGATTTGTCTAATTCAATCACCATCCACTCAACATTATCCGAACATGCTTCCACAATTAACGGAATGTTCAATGAACCCTGCCCGACAGGCGTCATGGGATCAGGCGTATCCTTGATCAATTTTTCATTAAAGACAGCGGGCCCATCTTTGATATGGATCAGGCGTATTCTATTTTTGAGTTTTTTAAGAATCGTAGCCGGATCCTGCCCTGCTACTTTTACCCAATAGACGTCGGTTTCAAAAAAAATATCGTCGGCCAGTTCTTCATTCAAAACTTCGTAAACCAATTTGCCACCCACGTGATTTCTGTATTCCCACCAATGATTATGCAGCCCGAAATGTAACCCATGATCTTTGGCTAATCTGTTGCTTTCATTATATAGTTTGACCAGCTCTTTTGTACCTGCTAACGAACTATAACGCTTATCTTCAGGCCATCCGTGCCAGATCAGCTTGTTACAATCGTATGCTTTTGCGGTACTCACCAGTTTTGCAATGTTATCACGGGTTGGCATATCCACATGGCAGGATGTTACGTTAAACCCAAACTCTTTTAAAGTATCAGCGGCGGTTAGGGCGCTTACATTTTCCGGCCAGAAAGCAGTCTCCACATTCTTGAATCCCATATCTGCCAAACGCTTCAAACTATTCCTATAGTCTTTAGAAATAGCATCACGAATAGTATAGAGCTGAACAGCCACCCGGCGTTTGCCGATTGCAGCAGATAGTTTTAAAAAATCGGGTACAGCTGTGGCAATCAGTCCCATACCTGCTAATTGAATAAATTCTCTCCTGTTTTTCATCTCATGAATTGGTTTTCTAAATAGATCCCTTTTTAAGCTGCTCTATGGCGTGGTTTGTCGCTCGTGCCGTAAGCGCCATGAAGGTAATAGAAGGGTTTTGTACGCCGGTTGAGGTCATGCAAGCACCGTCAGTGACGAACACGTTGGGGCAGTGGTGCAATGCGTTCCATTTGTTCAGTAAGGAAGTTTTAGGGTCATTACCCATTCTTACACCCCCAACCTCATGTATGTCAAGCCCGGGCGCCTGACCGGTGTCGACGGTTTGAATATTTGTACAACCGGCAGCATGCAGCATTTCGGTACCGGTTTGGAAGAAATCTTTTAGTAGCTTTTCATCATTATCGTCATAGCCAACTGAAGTAACGAGCAAAGGAATACCCCACTTATCTTTCTTATCAGTACTTAACCTGACATGGTTGGTTTCTTTTGGAATAGTTTCTCCCTGTATCGACATACTCACGCGCCAGCCTCCCGGTTCGCCGAGTGCTTCCTTAAAGCCGGCGCCAATTCCTTCGGCATTTGCACGGGGACGATCAGCACCATAGAACATCATGTATCCCCTCTGAAAATCCATTTCCTGTTTTTGTATATTCCTAAAATTCGGGATCATTGGCTGGGTAGGTCTGCGACCGTAATAATACTTATCCATTGGGCCGTCAAAATCAGCAAAAATATTACCGCGATAATTTTGAAAGGCGACGTATTTTCCCAGGAGCTCATTGTCATTTCCTAATCCGTTCGGGAATCGGGACGAGGTTGAATTCAGCAATATCAGGTTAGTATTCAGGCAGGCAGCGTTAATGAAAATCAAGTCCGCATAAAACTCCTGTTCCTGCATGGTTTCCGCATCTATCACCCTAACCCCGCTTGCTTTTCCAAGTTTATCATCATAGATCACCGAGTGTACAACGGAAAAAGGCCTAAGGGTAAGGTTTCCTGTTTTCTTTGCCCATGGAATGGTTGAGGAATTGGAGCTGAAATACCCTCCAAAAGGACATCCTCTTTCGCATTGATTGCGCGCCTGGCACTGCCCGCGACCCTGCTGCAAATGGATGGGGTTGGGCTTGGTAAGGTGGGCACATCTTCCCTGAACAACATGGCGCCCCGGATATTTAGCCATAATACGCGACGCAATATCCTTCTCTACGCAGTTCATTTCCCAGGCCGGCAGAAACTCACCGTCGGGCAGTATATCTAAACCATCGCGATTGCCGCTGATGCCAACAAATTTCTCGACATAAGAATACCAGGGTGCAATGTCATTATATCTGATGGGCCAGTCTACCGCGTAGCCATCTCTTGCCGGCCCCTCAAAATCATGCTGGCTCCATCGCTGGGTTTGCCTCCACCATAGTAGTGATTTGCCGCCTACCTGGTACCCACGTATCCAATCAAACGGTTTTTCCTGTACATAAGGGTGTTCGGTATCCTTCACAAAGAAATGCGCAGTCGATTCATCAAAAGCATAGCAACGGGAAACTACAGGATTATCTTTTGTCACAGATAATGGCATTTTCAAATGATGCGGAAAATCCCAGGGCCCTTTTAATGCTGTTGGGTAGTCTTTCAGATGTTCTACGTTCCGGCCTCTTTCTAAAACCAACGTTTTCAAACCTTTCTCACAAAGCTCTTTTGCCGCCCAGCCACCACTTATTCCTGAGCCTACTACAATGGCATCATAGGTATTTTTCCCCTTTGCCTGTGTATTAAGGTTGACGCCTTTTAATGAATCATTTACTCCCATAAATAGTTAGGTCAATATTGGTTTAATTAATTGTCAATTTAATAAACTATCTGCTAAATCTTCAATGAAAAATAAATAAGACCTTCAATCGCTGCAAGCGTTCACGTTCACCGCCGTGAACACCCGTGAATATCAATTATTCGCTGATAATCAACAACTTAAATTTTACCCCTTGTAAAGGATAATGCAAAGCGCAGCAAGACAAGCAGTTACGGATTTTTTCTTTCCCGGTTTGGTGCAAGTGTGACAAGTAGGCCTATGCGAAGGCTACTCATGCCTGTTATCACTTTACAATATGAATAATCACTAAGGGCTACGGAAAATCAAAATCATCAAAAATGATGTTGATATAAAGACATTAGCTGAATATGGAATCCCGTTTTTTTATATACGTATCATTGGTGGTCGACTCGCTTATCGCCATATTCAAATTTATTGCGGCATATTTCACAAGGAGTTCTTCTATGTTGTCGGAAGGAATACATTCCCTGATCGATCTCAGCAGCCAGCTGTTACTGATCTGGGGAATAAAAACCAGCCGCAAATCGCCCAATTCTAAACGGCCATTTGGTTATGGCCGGGAATTCTATTTCTGGTCTTTTATCGTCTCCCTTGTCATTTTTACTATGGGCGGTTGTATATCATTTTATGAAGGTTTTTTACGCCTTTACAGGCCGCAAATGGAAGGGAACGTTAGTTGGAACTATGCCGTTTTGGCCTTCGCTTTTGTGTTTAATATGATCTCGATGTTCGCCGCTTTAAAAGCGTTTAACAAGCGACGCCGTGATATCCCATTTTGGGAAGCAGTAATCAAAACTAAGGATCCGTCAACCATCATCGTTTTGCTGGGAGACTTTGGCGACCTTCTGGGGCTTATTGTCGCATTCCTGGGTATATTTTTAGGACGGATGATGAATAAGCCCTACTACGATGGTGCTGCTTCAATGATTATCGGTGTTATACTTATAGTAACCTCAGCGGTACTGATACGCGAGAGTAAAAGTTTATTAATGGGGGAGACGACGAGCAGAAAGACATTACAGCGTATCATCAAATTAACAGAAGCTGATATCGCTGTTATTAAGGTCAAAAAGCACTTTTCAACCTACCTGTCTCCCGAAGAGGTTTTATTACAATTAAATACTGTCTTTAAAGATGGACTTACCACTCATGAAATAACCGATGCCATTCAGCGGATAATTAAAAATATAAAGAATGAATTTCCCCGAATAAAGCAAATATTTATTGAGCCGGTAGCAAAGTGATTAAATAATAAAGTGGAATATTGGTTGATTTTTAAAAACATTAATGCAGCTCAGTCATTAATATTTTATATCAATATTCGATTATCATGGTAAGTGAAAACGAAACAGCGGAAAAGGATAAACCGGCAGAACAACCGGCAAAGACGGATAAACCAAATGCCTACCGGGTTGAGGACGATAACAACTTGGAAGAAAAAGATCTGAAAAGAACATACTTGTTTGGCGATGCCAAAATGAAAAGCACCGATGACCCGGGTATGGAAAGCCGAGGCATGGGTGGACAAAGTTTTGGCGAAAATAACCTGACACCGGCCGGGAATGATGAAGCAAACCCGCCGCAAAATGCAGGTGAGGGTAATGCGTACTTCCGTCGTACCCAGCCTGCGGAAGAACATCCTGAAGATGAAAATTTTGTAGCACGTGATCAGGAAGGCGAACCGGGTGGTAACAAGCCAGAGCCAAATATTCCCGGGCCGCAAGAGTTGCCCGATCAGCAGAAAGTAGGTGAAAAGAATGTAAACGAGGCAGGTAAAGACCGGCCCAATCCGCAAGAGGAATACCGGGAAGGCACTGCGGATGATGACGGTAAGGGATAACCCGGCAAAATGCCGGAATTAAATGCAACTAAACTATGAATACAAATTTACAGGTGGGCCAAAAAGTATTGACACCAGATGGTGAAGGTACAGTTGAACAGATTAATGGTGAGATGGTCACGGTGAAACTGGATAACGGACAAAAAATCAAAGTTTACTACGCTAACCAGGTTGAAGATAATTCCAATGCCGGCTGAATAGTGTAGAGGGCAATGATAGTTATCCCTTTCCGGAAATTGCAGATCTTAACCATTTACCACTTCTCCGCCGTTCACATGAATTACCTGACCAGTGATAAATGAGGCGTCGTCGGAAGCAAGAAATACATAGGCTGGCCCTAATTCCGATGGCTGGCCCGCCCGTTTCATGGCTGTTTCACTGCCAAATTTTTTAATCTTTTCTTCATCAAATGTCGAAACAATCAGCGGCGTCCATACCGGGCCGGGAGCTACGCCGTTTACCCGTATTTTCTTTTCCGCAAGGTTGGTGGCCAGCGAACGGGTAAAGGTTGTAATAGCGCCTTTAGTAGATGAATAATCAATCAGGCTGGGTGATGAACGGTAGGCCGTAACCGAGGTAGTATTAATGATACAGTCGCCTTCGTGCATATGTTCCAATACGGCCTCGGCAAAATAGAAATAGGCAAATATGTTGGTTTGGAATGTTATTCTGAGTTGTTCGTCGGTAATGTTTTTTACATCTTTTTGCGGGAACTGCATCCCGGCATTGTTCACCAGGATGTTGATTTTTCCAAATTGATCAACCACTTTCTTTACGGCTTCTTTACAGAAATTACTGTCCTTAACATCTCCTTTAATCAGCAAACACTTGCGGCCTGCTGCTTCAACAATTGCTTGTGTATCCTCAGCATCCTGATCTTCATTAAGATAAACGATGGCAGTATCAGCGCCCTCTTCAGCAAAGTGCGCACATACCGACCGCCCAATGCCGCTATCACCACCGGTTATAAGCGCTATCTTGCCTTTTAGCTTTCCGGATGCATGGTAGTTGTCTTTAATATATTCAGGAGCCGGGTGCATTTCGGCTTCGATACCCGGTTGTTTATCTTGTTTTTTGGGTGTTTTTTCTTTGGTTAATGTAGCCATAGTAAATGTTTTTATAAATAAACATTAATCCTGGTGTAAAGGTTCGTGATGAAGATGACATGCTTCGGCACATGTAAGGCAGGCTTCGACACATTGCCGGCAGTGGTCATGCTCGTGTTTACTGCATTCATCAGCACACATCCGGCATATTTCCTCGCAAAGCAATAGATATTGCTTTGCGATAGAGGAGTCGCGTTTCAAAAGCTTTGCTGCCAGGATACATACATCAGCACAATCTCTGTCGAGTGCAATGCAATCGGTCATATTTTTTACATCGTCTTCCTTAAGACAGGCTGTTGCGCAATATTCGCACGCCATTGCGCAGTTCAGAATAGTTTGTTCGAGTTGATGATTTGGTTGATTTTCCATAGTATTCGTATTTATTTCAGATAAAAAATCAATTCCCGGCATTACAGGGAGTGCCGGGAATTGAAAAGAACAGGAAGCTCTGCCGAATTAAGCTCCCAATCCACGGCGGGATGCGTTCCGCCTGGTAGTTTATGATATAATTATAATTCAACAGGAATCGATCCTCACAGTTTGCGTGGTAAATACGTGTTTTGACCTGCGCCAAATACCTGATTTTTTCGCCGGTTTTTTTCAAATCGCCTCTGATTGTTAATTTCATCGCTGGTTTACGTGCCCTAATTTTTATAAGTGATTAAACCTGTTGGAAATAAATCACTTATATCGTAAATTTCCTAAACAATCTGATTGAGCCGCTACTTATATAAAGGGTACATAGCCGTTTCTGTTTTATTTTAAGCTGATGCCTCAACGTCAACGCCATACTAACCCTAAAAGTAATTCAGCAATTGATGCCAATGCTTTAAGTGGAAATCATCAAAATATTCCGCAAAAAGATAAAATTGCGCAAAACGGTACAGGTGCCATTAACGCATATCCGCGGAAACAAGAAGAGCAGGTAAGAACTGTCCTTGAAAATGAATTGGAAGATATCAGACAATTACAGAAGATCAGCAATCATATTATTGATGACGAGGGTAGCATAGAAGAGGTATATCATACCCTGCTTCGTTCCATAATGGAGATGATGCATGCCGATTTTGCCAGCCTTCAGGTATTCATTCCCAAAACAAACCAACTACTGCTAGTTGCTTCTGAAAATTTTCATCCCGATTCGGTAAAGTTCTGGAAATATGTGAAAGCAGGTTCTACGTCAACCTGCGGACTGGCGCTTGCGAACAATGCCAGGGTTGTCATTGAAGATATTGAACATATACCGTTCGAAATGGGCAAAGGCGACTACGAGGCTTATAGGCTGTCGGGTATCGTAGCCGTTCAGTCAACACCGCTCATCGGCCGCACAGGCAAACAGGTAGGTATGATGTCGATATACTGGAAGGCACCGCATAGGCCTTCCGAGCGCGAATTGGGTTTATATGATATCGTTGCGCGACAGGTTGCCGACTTGATAGAAAGGAAAAAAGCAGAAGAAGCTTTACGCGAAAATGAGGGGCGATTAAATATCATCCTCGAGGGGATCGGTGAAGCCTTTTATGCTTTGGATCCGGAATGGCGTTTCCTTTTTGCCAGCCGGTCTGCATTGAAAATGTGGGGCAAAGATGCCGAAGAAGTGTTTGGACGTCTTTTTTTGGAGTGTTTTCCGCAGTCAGCAGACAGTATGCCATATGAGGCGCACCAACGAGTGATGGCAACCGGCGTTTCGGAACGATTCGAAGCAGTTTCGCCGGTGCTTAACCGGCGGGTTGAAGTACTAATCGCTCCCACTTTGCAAGGTGGTCTGTCCGTTTCTTTTCGGGACATCGAAGACAGCAAGCGTGCTGAAGAGGCCCTGCTCGAAAGCGAACAAAAACTGAGAGAATTTAATGAATCGCTTGAACAGCAGGTAAAAGACCGAACCACCCAACTTACTGAACTTTTACTAAAACAAAAAGAACTGGAAGAAAGTCAGCAACAAGAGATTTTCAGGGCAATATTGGATACACAGGAAGTTGAACGCAAACGTATAGCTGAGACCCTGCATAACAGCCTCGGACAAATATTATATGCCGCTAAGTTAAGTTTAGGCACGGTTGATAAGTTGTCACTGGAAGAGACAAATAAGGAAAGCATAAAAAATGTAGACAAGCTTTTAAATGACGCCATAACCGAAAGCAGGCGCTTATCGCATGAGCTGATGCCGGTAATACTGGAAGATTTTGGATTAAAAACTGCCGTAGAGGATATCTGCAGACAACTAAATGGGAAAACCCGGTTCAAATGCCAGTTTAAAGGATCAATGAAACGCCTGGATAAGTATATGGAGATTGCCATTTATCGTCTAATCCAGGAATTGGTGGTGAATGCGGTCAGGCATTCTGGTGCTACAGATGCGCTTGTTGCAATAGAAGCCAATCAAGCAAGGATAATGGTATCAGTTCAGGATAACGGTAAGGGGTTTAACATTGCAAAAGGAAAAGGTGGCGGCATTGGCCTCAAAACTATCCGCAATAATGTAAGCCTTTTGAATGGTAACATTGAAATTACATCAAAACCAGGCAATGGAACGATTATAAATATCAATATTCCGCTTAAATCAGATAAATAAATTTTTTATAACGAGGATACCTTAAACAGTGGACAAACGTATTAATGATAAAGCAAAGCAGGTCATGATCAAGATTATCCTGGCAGAGGACCATAACATCGTGCGCGACGGCATCAGGAACCTGCTTGAAAAGGAGCCGAACTTTGAAATAGTAGCTGAGGCGACAAACGGTGCCGATGTGATCCGTATGATGCGGGAAGGAACTGAAGCCGACATAATTTTGGCTGATATGAATATGCCCGTTATGGGAGGGATGGAACTGGCTGAAAAGTTAAAAGAAACCGCATCAAAGGCCAAGTTCATCATGCTTACCATGATAGATCACGAAAAATATGTGATGAAGGCTTTCAAATCCGGGATTGCCGGCTATCTTTTAAAAAATATCAGCGCCGATGAACTCATATTCGCTATCAATCATATTCATATCGACGGCCATTATATTTGTTCGGAACTTGCCATGCGTTTTATGCACAGGCTGGCCGAAATGCCCGCAACGCAGTCTACAGAAGATATGTCCAAAGTAGAATTTACCAAAAGAGAGTTGGAGGTATTGGCATTAACTGCAGAAGGTTATACTAATCAGCAGATAGCCGATAAACTTTTCACCAGCAAACGCACGGTTGAAGGGCACCGCCAGAGCATGATCAACAAAACCGGCACACGCAATACAATTACCCTTATCAAATACGCCCTGCAGCACGGTATCATTAATTAATTATTACTTAACCCTGTAAAAAGTCTTTGTTCTCTTAAAATCGGGTATTTAATGCAGTCCATTTATAGGTATTTATACCTGAACCGTTAAAATTCTTCATCGTATCTTGGATGAAAATTCACCAGGTATTGTGAATTTAATTGAGCCGATTTCCGAATAGTAAGTGTGTTAACATTCGTCCCCAAAAGCCTGGGGCCGGTAATTGAATCAATTATGAAAAAGGTTTTGCTGTTAGACAATGACGAAGGCGTTCTTGACGTAATGCAGGAAGCCCTTAGTTACGAGGGATTTCAGATAAAAGCCATCGACTCGACAGATAATATCTTTCCTGTAATAGACGGTTTTGATCCCGACCTAATCATACTCGATTATATTTTATCGGGGGTAAACGGTGGCGAGATATGTCACCAGATAAAGGCAAACCCCAAAACCACCGATTTGCCGGTAATTATTATGTCGGCTTATCCGAGAGTGATACGATCATTGGGCTATTATGGCTGCGATGATTTTATTGCCAAACCCTTTGACCTGGACGATATAGTAGAGCGGATCAAAAATTTGATCGATAAAGGAATGCACAGAGATTTGCACGCCGTTTGATGCCATAGTCAAATCATGCCCCCGTGTCGACTCACCCAAATGCGCTACGCTGTTCGACCCTCTCTTCGCCTTTGGCGAAAAGAGGGTGAAGAAAGAAAATAAAAAAAAAATCCCCTCTTTACCGCTTGCGGAAGAGAGGGTGGTCGATCCGCTAGCCAGCGGAATATGACCGGGTGAGTTAAATAAACGACATTGCCCGCAACCTCAAACCCGGCGCCGTTTTCAGTGTTAATATGCTATCAAATGCTATTATATCTGAATATGGGAAGGATATTTAAATGAGGGTCGCTGTTTTAGCTCCCGTGGCCTGGCGAACACCGCCGAGACACTATGGCCCCTGGGAGCAAATTGCCAGTAACATTACGGAAGGACTTGTGGCTAACGGAATAGAAGTAACGCTGTTTGCAACCGGCGACTCTATAACAACCGCCAAACTTGATGCGGTGATAAAGTGCGGATATGAAGAGGACCGCTCACAGGATGCCAAAGTGGTGGAGTGCCTTCATATTAGCAACCTAATGGAAAAAGCTTCACATTTTGACATTATACATAACAACTTTGATTTTTTGCCGCTTACCTATTCCGGACTGATAACAACGCCGATGGTGACTACTATTCATGGCTTTTCGTCGCCTCATATTATACCGGTCTATCAAAAATATAACAGGGGCTCAACTTATGTTTCCATCAGCAATGCAGATAGAAGCCCGATGCTTACTTACGCAGCTACCATTTACAATGGTATCCGGGTAAGCGATTTTGAGTTTCAAGATACCCCAGGAGATTACCTGCTTTATTTCGGGCGTATTCATCATGACAAGGGTACAGCAGAAGCTGTTGAAATCGCTCTCAAAGCAAAAAAGAAGTTGTTGATTGCCGGAATAATTCAGGATAGCCAATATTTTGAAAACAAGGTGAAACCGTTTTTAAATGATCAGATAATGTATGTTGGTGAGGCCGGACCTGAAAAAAGGAATGAATTGATGAAAAATGCTTTGGCATTGTTGCATCCTATAAATTTTGCCGAGCCATTTGGTTTAAGTGTCGCCGAGGCTATGCTATCTGGCACGCCTGTAATAGCATTCAACAGGGGATCAATGGGTGAACTGATTATACACGGAAGAACAGGCTTGTTGCTAAATAGCGTTAATGAGGCCGCCGAAGCGGTAGCTGATATACCAAAGCTTAACCGCCGGGAGTGCCGTCAATGGAGCGAAGAGCAATTCTCTCTTGAAAAAATGGTAAGTGAATATATTAAGCTTTATGATCGGGTAGTGGTGACTGGGTGAATTTGGAAAATTTATCGTTCATGCTATAACGACAGGTACAACTGGTGGTAATTTGACTAATGTCGCGTTAAAAGTTATCTTAGGAGCTTTATAACCGAAATGAAAACCTTACTTATCATAGCAGTAATTGCAGTCATAGTGATTGTGATCAAAGCCTGTGTATCAGGCAGCCAGTTAGGAAACGACTCGTCGAGACCTAATGTGGCAAAGCCGACTTCAGAGAAATTAAATGACAAGATTATCATAGTGAACAATGCAAATCATAATGATATGAAAAAAGCACTTACGGAATTTTGCAACATATATAATAAAAACGATTATGCTGCTTTACCTCGCCTATGGCAGCTTTCTGCAAATAGCTTCGCAGTAACATTTCCTTATGATGTTGATTTTGCTACGTATTGTTTTGCTGTTAATTTCCTGAAATATCCAATGGACATTAAATGGGATGCAAGGGTTTACGCTTGGTGCACTGCCCATGCGGGAGATCAGTGGATAACAGACAAAAGCACAAATAAAGTAGTTATGCTTTACTTAGCAGTAAATGATAAGGAATACGACAATGTCTTTCTTACTACCCAAGATAATATAGGGTACAAACTTGGTTTCGCTGTGGGGCATGAAACTCAATTACTCAGCACTCCTAATGAAATGTATACAGCTCCTGCCGTTGATATAGAAACCTTGAAGAGCATGAAATAGGAGGATATTGAATAATCTAATATTTAATAATCGTCTTTAGCTTTCCCCAAAGTGTATTGTCAAAATCATCGCCTGCGGGGTTGACGCCACCAGCAGTGTTACCCATTCGTATAACCACCAGTTTTTGCGAAGGCACAACATATACCTTTTGATCATTTTTGCCTAAGGCAGCATACAGATCAGCCGGGGCATTCG
>Ga0157374_10001296_pt1 | contig 21281 bp, 29 predicted proteins | sample M25metaG_FD_115308 | JGI IMG/M metagenome (GOLD analysis project Ga0157374, IMG submission 115308) | Miscanthus rhizosphere microbial communities from Kellogg Biological Station, Michigan, USA - M2-5 metaG | ecosystem: Host-associated > Plants > Roots > Rhizosphere > Soil | place: USA: Michigan... | reverse complement strand
TTTTGGGGACTGAAGCCCATTGCATCCGCTGCGATTCCGGCTAACACGTATTACGTCGGAGACCTCAATACCGCAGTAACGCTTTTCACGATGGCTCAGGCAGCGGTTTACATGAGTGATTCGCATAGCGATTTCTTTGTGCGAAACATTCTCGTGATCCTTGCCGAAGTCATGGCATTGGGACTAGTTACGCAACCGGCTGCGCTCGTGCGATGGGTTTACACACCCGGCGCGACGCAAAGCGCAGCGCGTAGCGAATAAGGGGGAAACAATGCCCGCGTCGGTCGAAACACTGCGTACGCATCTAGGTATCAGCGGAGCGCGACCCGTTGATGATGACGCCATGCAAATCGCCTGTGATGCGGCTAACCGCATGGTCGCAGTGTTTCGGCCAGACGTGGACGATCCCGCCGACGTGAACACGGTATGGACACCCGACATTGACGAAGCGGCATTGATTCAGGCAGCGCGGTTCTACGGTCGGCGGTCATCGGTGCAAGGCGTTGCCTCGTTCCAAGATGTGGGCGTTATTACGTTGGGGCGGTTAGACCCGGACGTGCGGCTATTGCTTGGCTTATCGGAATATCAACCATCGGTCATTGCATGACAAGTCTGTCAAAGGCAGTAGAGATTGCCGATCGCCTAACAGCGGCGGGCATTGACGCAACGTGCGACCCGCGCGGGGCGAATCCCCCGTGCGTTCTACTGACGCCACCGAACGGACTTGTGGACCATTTATGCGGGGCAACGGGTACATGGGCGCTTTTCGCGCTCTCGCCCACAACCGCGAACATCGATGCATGGCAAGCGTTAGACGAGATGCTTGCCGCTATTGAGTCCGTCCTATCCATCGAAGGATGGGATTTCGTCGCGTACTCACTAAGCCCGGATAACCCACCGTTACCCGCGTACCGGATTAGATATACGGAGGCGTTCGAACTATGACCATCACTGAATCTCGCGTGCGGAAGGGAACGCTCACGTTCGGCACGGACGATCCGATCGCCCAACCGCCCACTACGGCGGTTGATTTCTCGTGCCAGCCAACGAACGTACGGGTTACCCCGACCTATGATGACGATGGCGACCAATTGGAAACGTTGTGTGGCGACGTGATCCCGCCCGGCAAGAAAGAGTCATGGGTGCTCGCGGGAACGTCGGTGCAAGATTTTGACGATCCGGCAGGTTTCCTCACGTATTGCTATGAAAACCGGATGCAAACGGTTGCGTTTGAATGGACGCCCAACATTGAGGGCGCGCCGGTATGGTCGGGCGAGTGCGTGATTGTTGCGCTCGAAGAGGGTGGAGACGTCAACACCCGGATCACTACGGATTTTGAATTCGACGTAGCCGGGGCATTGTCGCGAGCTTACGCATCTCCATTGACTGAAGGCCGAGACGACACGAGCGAGGAAACGGCAGCGTAGTGACCGCGCCGGTAGTCAAGCTCGAAGGGTTGTCCACGTTTCGGCGCACGCTGAAATCTGCGGGTGCGGATATGGAAGAGTTCAAAGACGCATCCCAACGAACGGCAAGCGTTGTTGTCTTTCACGCTATGTCGCGTGCGCCGAAACGAACGGGCGCGTTGGCCGGATCATTGCGACCCGCGCGTACGTCAGGATCGGTAACCGTGTATGCGGGCAACAATTCCAGCGTTGTTTATGCCGGTCCCATCCATTGGGGATGGCCTGCCCACAACATACGAGCGCAACCCTTCCTCGTGGACGCGGCGCACGAGACGGAACCGGAATGGGTGGGGTACTACCTATCCGAATTGAACAAAATAGTTGATGGGATTCACGGAGCATGAGCGCACTACGGCATCGCTACCGCCTCGTAATCGACGGAGTAAAGCATGAAATCACAACGTCGGCACGGGACATGGCAGCGGCGGAAATCGACCCTACGGAGCCGAATAGCAACGTCGCGGAACAGACGTTCCGGTTGTTGCATGCCGCGTGTATCCGTAGCGAGATACCGGGAATCCCTAGCGATTGGGAATCGTTCGCTGACTTGATTGATGACGTAGACGATTTGGAAAGCGAGGCGGTAACCGCACCCGTAAACCCTACCCACGCCACGGGTTAGGTGAGGCGGCAGTACAGCTAGCAATCGCCACGGGTGTTAGTGCTAGGGAATGGTTAGCAGACCCGCGATCGATGGCGACGGCAATCGACATAATGAACGAGCAATCCCGGAAGAGGCGATGAGATGGCAGGGAGCGCGATCCTCAAGCTCCAAATCATTGCCGACGCGAAGAGCGCTACTAGCGCACTCAAAGATCTATCCGGGGCAAGCGATACGGCAGGCACGCGCACAACAACAATGTCCGACCGCCTCAAATCATTGGGGAAAGCTGCGGCGGTAGCTGCGGGAGCGGCGGCATTGGGCGGTCTCGTCATGGTTTTCAAGACGGGATTTCAAGAGCAAAAAGACTTTCTCGCGGGGCAGGCACAGCTAACGGCGGGTCTGAAATCGACCCACAACGCGGCCAATACGAGCGTTGACAGCATGGAAAAGCTCGCGAGCACAATCCAGAATTACAGCGGCCAGACGGATGACAGTATTGTCTCATCCGAAAAGCTCATGCTGACGTTTACCAACGTGCGCAACGCAGCGGGCAAAAACAACGACATTTTCAATCAAGCAATCAAGCTAACCGCCGATATGGCCGCGCGTATGGGTGGGGACGCATCAACGTATGCGATCCAGCTAGGTAAAGCGCTGAATGATCCGATCAAAGGTCTAACTTCGCTAACCCGTATCGGTGTGAGCTTTACGGAGGGGCAGAAGAAACAGATTACGGCGTTGACCGAGACCGGTCACACGATGGCAGCGCAGAAAATCATCATTGCGGAACTCAATAAAGAGTTCGGCGGTTCAGCGAAAGCATTTGGGCAAACCCTACCGGGGCAGATGGAGCGCGCTAAGCGGGCATTCGAAGATATCTCGCAATCGGTCGTGGCGTCGCTCATGCCGGTACTTACACAGCTTATGTCCATGGTTTTGAAAGACCTCTTGCCAGGATTCAAAGCGTTTATCGGATGGGTATCTAACAACTTCAATTGGTTAGGTCCGCTCGCTGCGGCGGTCGGTGTTGTGGTCGTGGCGTTCAAACTATGGGCAGCGGCAACAACGTTGTTGGGTATCTCGATGGATACGTTGCCGGTCATCGGGTGGATATCCGCGATCGTCGCATTGGGCGCTGCGATCATCTATGCCTATAACCATTGCGAGACCTTCCGCAAGATAGTGCAATTCGTGTTCAAAGCTATATCCACGTACATCAAAATATGGTGGAAGTCGTGGGTTATCGCGTTCAATGCCGTCAAAAAGGTTGTGCTCGTTGTTGGGAAGGCCATCGGGGTAGCAATCAAAGCGGTATGGAAGGTGATCGTTGCCGTAGCTAAGACGATATTCAAGATATGGGTTACCCCGTACAAACTCGCGTGGAATTTCATCAAGAATCTCGTTACCAAATGGGCACCCGCCATCGCGGGATGGGCACGGAACATCGTTCAAAAGATATTCAACGCGCTAAGCAACCTCTTTGACCGCGTGACCGCTCCATTCAAACGGGCATGGGATTGGATACGGTCGCACGTAAGCTCGTGGGCGGGAGATATCGCGAATTGGGTGCGCAACATCGCGGAGCGAGTGTGGAACGCGCTATCGAACCTCTTTGAGCACATAACCGCGCCGTTCAAACGTGCATGGGACTGGATACGTAGCAATGTGAGTTCATGGGCGGGCACGGTCGCCAATTGGATTAGTTCAATGGTGAGCCGGATAGGGTCGATCCTCGCTCGTGTGTGGGACGTGATAACTACACCGTTCCGGCGTGCGTGGGATTGGCTGAAATCCGCAGCGAGCAACGTCGCCGATTGGTTCCGATCGATCCCGGGGGCAATCGCTAGCGCGCTCTCGGGTGTGTTCAATGCGATAACCGCGCCGTTCAAATCGGCATGGAATTGGATCAAAAACTACGTACTCGCTCCCATCTCTCGCGGGTGGAACGCGGTAGCTAACGCGCTGAACGCCATACAAATCACGTTGCCGAAGGTTCATATTCCGTTCGATGGCGATATCGGGGGCGGAACGATCGGGTTGCCGCACGTACCGACGTTGCCAGAGTTCGCTACCGGCGCGTTCGTCAGTAAGCCCACCATCGGTCTACTTGGCGAGGCGGGCAATGGCGAATGGGTGTTGCCGGATGACAAGCTACGGCGGTTGTTGCGTAGCGAGCTTGCCGCGATGGGCGGAACGACAATCATCGTTCAGGGCGCGTTAGACCCGGACGCGGTAGCGCGTCAGATTGAAAACCTTTTGCGTGGGCGAGGTCGGCGCGTCGGTGGAGTGCGCAACGTTGGCGCGGTCGGGCTTTCCTCGTGACGACACCCACAACAACCGACCCGGTGACGTGCGAAGTCCACGTAGACAACAACGTCATTGCCGACACGGGCGAGGAATACGAGAGCGGCGCACCCACCGTCCTAAGCGGACTAACCGTGGCGTGGGGACGCGAAACGATCGTTGACCAACCGCAAACATCAACGTGCGCGTTCACGGTCACCCAAACGGAGGGCACGCTAGGCGATATCTTTGACCTCTTGCACGTCGGGAATCCGATCGATGTTTACGCCGGGGGAATCACCCACGATTTGCCGGAAGGCAATCAGGTACAGGTAGACGGCAGCTTTTCGACACCGATCGGTAACCGCGTCACGATCCCGGCACAGGCCGGGACTACCGCCGTAAAGTCCGTCAAATGGAATAACAATCCATCGGTGGAAGTCATACCGGGGCAGACGGCAACCGCGTACACAACGAATGGCGCACTAGTTCCACCCGCACCGTTCAGCGATACGCCGAGTGCGTGGGATCAAATTCCGTATGCCGTGGCGGGCGACCAATGGGTTATCTCCATAGATTGGTGGCTCTTCTATTACGGGAAAAACCCGAACAACGGCAACATTACCGATAGCGGTTCGCTTCCGATGCAAGCCCGCATTCAACCGATCATGTTCTATGGTCCGAGCAAAACGTCATCATGGGCGAAGCTAGGAAGCCCGATAACACTCCCGTACGGAACGAAAGCCAACGTCCCGCCGAATAAAACGACGTACAAACTCACGTACACGATTCCCACCGGGGCAACCTCCGGATGGTTGGGCTTTATGATTTGGCCGCGTCCGCGTCTCCGGTGGGCAACCGGTCCCGGTCCGTTGATCGACCAAACGATTACATGGTCACAGCTAGGAACGCCGCATCCGACGTGGAGCGAGTTTGATGATGTTGGAATCGATAACTTCGTACTAACCGCGCCACCGTATCGGCAACGTCTCGTGTTGGTATTCAGCGGTCGGATTACTGACTTGATGGTGCGTGCCGATAAGGGGACGGGCGCAACGTGGCAGGTAACCGCAGCGGACGCCACCGCAGACCTAGCGAATGATGCGATTGGCGATAACCCATGGCTTGTGGAAACCCTGGCATCGCGGGTGGCGCGTATCCAAGCATTGGCAACGGATGAGTTCACCTATCAGATTGACCCGTTCCCGGCATCGCTGAATCAGTCATGGAAAGACGTGGACAGCCAGGCGGTTATGGACCTACTGCGGGAGCTTGCCGTCTCCGCTGACGCGGTGTTGTGGTCGGCGTTCCATCTAACCGTGGGGTTTTACCTGTGGTTCGAAGACCCGATGTTGCGGGCGTCGTTGGGCGCGCTCGTGTGGGATTCCACGCTCTCGCTTGTCGTGATCGACTATTCCGGCTATCACCCGGCAGGTTCGGCGGTCATTTCCTCGTGCGATGTGGTGCGGGATACGCCGTCATTCGACTCTGACGTTGGCGATGTGTTGACCCGCGTGGACGCGACGTGGCAGGAACAGACGGTGGACGAGGGCGGATTGCCCGCACCGACCGAACGAAACGTGCATGTAGTCAATAGCGATGATGAAGCGCTGTACGGGATACGAGCGGCGAGCGTATCAACGCAGCTAGTGAGCGCGACGGATTGTCAAACGATTGCCTCGCGCATGCTCGTGCGGTCACAAGACTTGTCGTGGCGGATGCTGAACCTTGAATGGGATACCTCGCTGCGGGATATGAACGACCAAGATATTGCCTACGCGCTACGGCTATTGAACGGCGCGGTTCGCAACGGGTTGCCGGTAACCGTGACCGAACTCCCGGAATGGTCCCCATCGGGCGTCACGATGAACGCCTATCTAGAGGGCGGGACGTACACATTCGATGCCGGACGTTGGAAACTCGCCCTCAACGTAAGCCCATCGGAATCGGTGGGTCTCTCGTGTATGTGGAATCAGCTAGTCCCGACGTGGCAATGGGTGCAATTCGACCCGACGATTTCATGGGACGCGCTGTGGGGCATATCTGCTAGCGCAACCGCGCTTGATGACCGCATAGCAAGCGTGGAAACGCGCGCGATAGGTAAGACGGAGGCGATAGCTAGTGCCTAATTCATCCGCAAAGACTCTTCCGTATCCAGCAACAACCGACCCGGTAGCACAGGGCGCGGATGCGATTCGGAAACTCGCACAATCCGTGGACAATATGGTTCAGACCGGTTCGGTAACGGTCAATGTCGTCACGGCAGGCACGAATGCGCAAACGGCAGTAGTGTTTCCGGTTCCCTATGCATCGCCACCGACCGTTTTTGTCGGTCCCACGAGCGGTCCCCCTTCCGATTATTCCGGTTATTGGTGGCCGTCGGGTGTCACGGCAACCGGATTCAACGCCGTTTATAAGCGGAGCACTACCGGAAACTTTACCGGCAATTGGGTTGCCGTTGGCGCGGTAGCTCCGGTGACGTAGGGAAGGCGGGCAGGCCATGGGATATTCAACCCCGGCGATAAACAGTGTGTGGGAACGGGTACACGAAGCAATACCGAGCACACAGCTAGGCGGGATCTACGGCAACAAACCCGGTTATCACAATTGCCGAGCTAACTTGCCATCATCTGACTACTCGGTGCAAAAGCCCGACGACAAAAAGGGAGATGCACAGGCCGGGGCGGGACTTGACCTCACGTTCCCGAACAACGAAGACGAAAAACGGTTGATGAAACGCCTCATGGATGCGGGCAGGGCGGGAGACCCGCGCGTGCATAATCTGCGGGAGTGTTTCGGGACGGTGGACGGCCAGAATGTTACCGGGTGGGACTTCCGGGGCATGTATCCGGTCACGTCGGATGATTCGCACCTGTGGCATATCCATATTTCGTGGTATCGGCTATATGCGACGGATCAAAAGACGGCGGACGATGTGGTGTCGGTTCTATTGGGCGATGAATACGAGGCGGACGACATGAACAAAGACGATACGCGAGCGGAGATTGCCGCAGCATTGCGTAACTACCATCTCGGTAGCGATGGTTCCGGGCATTGGACGAACGAGAATTACCCCAACGTTATCAAGGATGAGAAAAACGGAGTAGGGGACCGGTTGACACGATTGGAGAAAAAGTAATGACCGAAACAACCGACCCGCGCCCGCGTCCGGAGGATGAGGAGAACGAGCGTGTGGACGAGGTACGGGAGACGTTCGAAGAGGCGGAACGGCGCGATAGTGGCGACACAACCGAAGCATCGGAAGAGCCGGAAGGCGAGGCGGCAGGCGAGGCGGGAGACGAAGAGTCAGACGCGCCGGAAGAGCCCCGAAGCGGAAGCTAGCGAAGGTCCACAACGGGTCTCGTTTGATGAGCTATGGGAAGCCACCGCGCGCCCGCTATGAGACCCACAGGCCGGGACTAGAACGAAACGCGCGGTGACTCCAAACGCCAAGCTAGCGCGCTAGATCGAACATCTAGGTAAAGCTTCGCCCCGCTGACACGTTTTGACACTGTGCCAACGCTCCCAGATCGACGGAGAGCGACGAACGCCCATCGGCGCATACTGGCACTACCCCGCCATGTCGGGGGGCATGCGGGGCGACTGAGCGGCGCACCCGGTGATCTTGTCGAACCTCCCGGTTTCCATGATCCTCTCACCCGCCGGGGGAAGGTCACCGGGTGCGCTGAAACGTCTCACTAGGCGTCACTTTCGTTTCCCCCGCTGGGGAAATCGTGCCAAATCTGGGACGAAAACGGGCCTAAAAATCACCACATAACCGGACAGAATCCCCCCCGCTAAGTTGTGGTCGGACTCGGCAGGAACATCGGAACGCCCGAAAACGCTAGGCTACGTGTACGTAGCTTTCCCCCGACGGGGGAAATGCTTGGGAAATCCGATGGATGGGTGAACGATGAGTACGGGTCAAGCAACCGCCTCCAAACCCCGCAAGGCGGCAAAGATGATCGGCAGTGTTGAGGTGCGCGCGCGGTCGGTCCGCGTCGTGTGGATGTGTGATGGCGTCAAGCGAACCGAGAGCTTCCGGCTACGCAGCGAGGCAGAAGCATTCCGCGAGGCGTTGACCGCCACGGGTGGCGAGTACCCGCCCGGATGGGCGAACGACGATCACAGCGACGTGACCGTTGCCGACGTGTTCCGCGAGCGTGTGAACGCTGACGTTGCCGTGTCGGCACGCGCTGCCACACTCCGGAAGTTCGAAACGATGATGGGCGATCACCGGATGGCGAAAACGCCGGTCCGGGACGTGACGGAGCGCGACGGACGCGAGCTAGTGCGCGAGCTAGGCGATCGGTACGCGAACGGAACCGTTCGGGTGTTCCTAGGGCAACTGAGGGCGGCATTCCGGTACGCCACCGCTCGTGGGTACGTGTCGGGACCGTCCCCCATACCGGCGCGGTTGGATCGCGCCATCGGAACGCCGAAAAAAGACATTGCCTCGTTGGAACGGTGGGAGGTTGATGCGCTCGTGGCAGCGGTGCCGGATGCCTACCGGCTCTTCGTCCGGGTGTTGTTCGCTTCCGGTCTCCGCATTGGCGAGGCGTACGCATTGCGCGGTCATTCGGTCAAAGGGCGCGACGGTCGGGTGACGCTGAAAGTTGATCGATCGATGGATATCAACACGGGCGAGCTTGGGCCGACGAAAAACCGGAAACCGCGAATGGTTGCGTTGCCGGTGGGTCTGTCAGGCGAGGTTGCCGCGTTGGCGAAGTCCCGCGCGCCGGGTGATCGACTGTTCACCTTGCCCTCGTATCGGAATTTCCACCGGGTGTGGACAAAGGCTGTGGACGATGCCGGGTTGCGCGATGAACACCCGCACGGCGTGCGAATTCACGACACGAGGCATACCCACGCAAGCGCGCTCATCATGGCAAACGTTCCATTGGTCAAGGTCTCGCGCCGGTTGGGGCATTCATCGATCACGATTACCGCCAACACCTATGGGCATCTACAGGAGGATGACGAACTACTGTTTTCCGAGCTTGACGCGCAATACGGCGGGGGCGAGTGATGCCGAAGCAAATCCGCGTATTGATCGTGCCGGTTGATGGGCAACCGCGACTAGACGCGATTGATGCAACGCCGGAAGCGATGCGCGACGCGATCGGGGGCGGATGGTTGGAATCCACGAGCGGTTATCGCGTGGACAAAGGCGAATGGTATGCGTACTGCGACGAAGAGGCGAAGCTGAAAGAGCTACCCGTGAACCGGGTTGCCACCCTGCTAGCGGTCAAAGCGGGATGGTTGCACGAGGAATGGTTGCGCGGACCGGTTGTGTTTTTCGGTTCGAACGACGATGGCGACGAAATCGACGTGCCGGAATGGGTGGTGGAAATCTTGGGACCGTTCGTCGTTCGGTAGAAACTCCCACAGGCCGGGAGCACGACGAGGGGGCGGGCATATGCCCGCCCCCTTTGCCGTACCCGCTAGTCCGTCTCTGACGCGGCAGCGGCCTTTTCACGGGCGCTACGGAGCAACGTCGCGCGTTCGTCCCGGTCGTGGATGCCATGCACCTTGATGACGTGTTGCGCGAGACCTTGCGTCCCCCCCTCGAATGTCCGTTTGCAGCGCGGGCAGGTAACCGCCAAATGGGCACCCGGCGTTGTTCCGCGTCGCTTGCCGTATTTACCTTCGTTGCGATCGGTCACCGGGAAACCCAACGTGCGCTGAATCTCGCTTAGCGCCACATCGGAATGCGAACGGGTCGCATGCATCAACAATCCGTGTTGCGTCGCCCCGCGCGGTTCGTCGCACCATGGGCAAACAAGCTTCCCGGTTTTCGGTGCAATCGGCGTTGATGCCTCTAGGTCATCGATCATGCAATCGAGAATCTGCGACCATGACGGGTCTTTGTGCTCCGGGCAAACGTCCACCCGCTTCGCTCGCCCGTGGATTGCCAACCGGATCGGCGGTTCCGTTGTGTCGGTGCGCGTGCCATCGCGCTTGCAGATATCGCAGTACGTGTATGTCGTTGTGACAACCTCGCGTGCCATGCGTCCCCCTACGGTTCTAGCTCGTTCGGATCGTTGGATGGTTCGTCGTGCGCCGGTCGGAACCGGGTAGAGCTTATGACGGTCCCGCGTTCGCCCATCCCGTACTCAGCATCGGCGCGCCGTCCGTCTTCGTTCACGTCACCCGATAACACGAGATCGGCCAGCCAGCACGCCACATCATTCCCGTACGCCTCTTCCGCCCACGCTCTCGCGTCGTGTCCGCTCGCGAACGGGCCGACGTAATAAAACCCGTCGATCGGATCACCCGCGATAACGATCGTTTGGTACACGCTGTGATACCCCGACGCCCGTAAGACGCCATCAACGATGTTGGAACCGGATTCGTTCATCCTTCTATCGCCCTCTTCGTCGCACCGAATCGCGGAAGGTCGGAATCCTTCGCGCGCCCTTTGACTTCCGTGACCGCGTACCGCCGAATGCTGGCAACCCGAATGGCATCCTTCGCGTCACCCGCGATCCGCCCTAACCCTTCCACGAGATAGCCGTCGGGGTACTGGTACGTCTGCGCATACACGTGTCCGCTCTCGCTCATCTCCCGGATACGCACCATCTCGCACCGTGGGCAGACATGACTGACGCGGAAATATTTGAGCCGTGCAACGTGGACTGCGTCCATCGGTTGCCACACATGCCCTAGGTCTCGGCACGTGATTTGGTCGTCTGTCCATTGCTCCGCAACCTGTGCCACGTCGCGTGCATCGGCCCATCGTGACGGTTCCCGGCGTTGCCGTCGTGTTGCCATCGATCCCCTTCCGTTGTGCGTTCCCGCGAGAACGTCTCAGGTCTGAAACAAATTCACCACATGCGGGACACATCGTAACGCCAGAAGGGGTATAACAGGGTCGAACACAGGCCGGGTTTCATCCCAACGAACGAGCGGCAACGAGCGAGCGCCGCGCGCTAGGAATGGCTGTGCCAGAAATCGGGGTAATCGGTATGTCTCTTCCGGAACAACAACAACACGATTCGGTGCGGTTGCGTCCGGGAGTCTGGCAACACATCGCGATAGACCTAGGCATCAAGGCAACACCCGCTGCCATGGCCGCAGCGGCAGGGATTTCCCGCGCGACGATGTACCGCGCTTATAAGGGGGAACCGGTGACGGCAAAGACGGTGGCCGCGCTCGTGCGGGTGTTGGGCGCGCCGTTCGAAGAGCTTTTCGCGGTCGTGTCGGGTGATGAGTAACGACTTCCCACCGATGAACGCTCGTCTGGGAACGGGCGAGGTTGCACGCATCATCGGATCAACGCGGGAATGGGTATCGAAGCAATGCCTACGCGGCGAATTCCCGTGTACGTACGCAGCGGGGCGGTACCGGTTCACGACGGACGACGTAGCCGAAATCCTCGTGCGCACCCGACGAAAACCCCGCCCACGCATCGAACCGGCGCGATTGGAGTTCCGGGAACTTCCGGAGGATGCAAGACGGGTTGTGGTGAAACACCGTTCAGCGGCGATCGATTGGCGAAGCTACGCGCGGAAGGTACGGGGCAATGGGTAAGCCTGTGCATCTAACGGTGTGCGCCGTATGTGGTGCGACGTTCATATGGGATCCGGACACGGATAGCGCGATGCTTGGCAGCGACGAACCGGAACCTATCTGCAAGCGATGCGAGCGAGACGCGCTAGAGGGCGAATGGTTCGATGACGAATTCTGACTTTCACGAATGGCGGTCACGCGGCATCGGGGCATCCGACATAGCCGGAATACTGAACCTCTCACCATGGTCTAGTCCGTATTCCGTATGGGCAAGCAAGGTACTCGCAACAACGGGTGGCGGAACCTCCGGAAGTATGGAGGCGATGCGATGGGGGAAGTTGCTAGAGGATGCCGTGATCGATGAGGCAGCGCGACGATTGAACGTGTACGCATACGGGCAACAAACCCGTTGCACGCATCCGGATTACGAATGGGCACGCGCCACCGTGGATGCATTCTGCAAAGACGATGACACCGAAGGTGTTATAGAGGCGAAGACAACCTCTGACTATCGATGGTACGAAGTCCCGGTTTATTACGAAGCGCAAGTGTTGTGGCAGCTTGCCGTTACCGGTCGGTCGTTCGGATGGTTGGCCGCGCTCCATGCGGGGCGGAAGCTCTCACTCTGGCGCATCGATGAGCAACCGGCGTTGCAACGGGCGATGCTGGATACCGGGCGCGAGTTTTGGGAATCGTTCATAGTGCCAGGCGTTCCGCCACCGGTAGATGGGTTGTCAGGCACGGGTGACGCGCTGGATGCCGTGTACGCCGAGACGGTGCCGGGTGCGACGGTCGCATTCGATGATGAGTACGCCGAGACGGTGGCAGCGCTGCGCCGGGTGCGCGGCGATATCCGGACGCTAGAAGAGGATCGCGACCTACTAGAAAACCGCATCAAGGCAGCACTAGGCACGGCGGAATCAGGGACCGTTGATGGCCGCGTTGTGGTGACGTGGAAAGCCCAACACTCGCGCCGGATTGACCTTGACCTATTGCGCGAGCGGTACCCCACCGAAGCGGCATCGTGCGAGACCATCACGGATTCGCGGCGGTTTTTGATAAAAGGCCTTCCCAAATCAGCAAAGCGGGATTAGCTTTCGGCTATCCCCACGAGGAAATCAGCGGACGGTCGGCATCGTCTCGGCAGGTTACGAGCGATGCCGCACCCGTTCCGCTAGGGGGACTCATGCTCAATTTCACGACGTTTCCGTTTCAGTGCGCCGCGTGTGGCCGGGAAGTCCACGTAGCCGCAAAGACTCCGGAAGACGCGATATTGATATTGCACCGTGCGGGATGGAAACCCGATGGCAGCGGGGGCGACCGTTGCCGAGAATGCATCATCGATAACCGGAAGGCTCGTAACCGTGTCCCGATTGGCTGACGCAGTAGAGCGGGCAGGCGAGACCATGCGGGATGCGGCAAGCGCGGAATCTCCCGCGTTCGGCCCGGTCGATCAATCGCAAGTGTTGCGCATCGTGGGGTTAGACCCACGCGACCCGAAAGCTCATGCCGTCGTTGCGGTGGCGCGGCGATACGCGCTTGACCCGGTACTAGGGCACATCTCGATACTGCGGAATTCGACGTTGCCGTACGTCACTCGCGATGGGTTTTTGCACATCGCCCACCGATCGGGGCAGCTGGACGGCATAGAGGTTGTGGACGGTCCGCGTCGGGAAGGCAGCGAATGGGTTGCGCGCGTTGCGGTGTTCCGGCGTGACATGGCGCATGCGTTCATCTATCCCGGACGTGCCGACGTTGCCGATCACAACGGACCGGAAATGGCGATCACTCGCGCGGAACGGCGGGCGCTCAAAAGAGCGTTCGCGGTCACGCTCCCATCGGACTTTGCCGATGACGAGAACACACCCGCTAACGCTCCCAGCGCCACGGAGAGACACGATCCGCCCCCGGCGCGGGTGGAGACACCCACCGAGCAAGAGCGGCAAGCTCTCGCCCTACTGAACGAGGGGGCACCCGCCGTCGTGGACGCGCCACTACCGGGCGACGAACCGCCACCGGGCGAGCTTTCACCACAGCAACGGCGCGCCATCTTTGCGCAGTGTTCCCGGTTGGGTCTCGCAAGCGCCGATGACGAAACGCGATCAAAGCGGTTGGCGTTGTTCGGTCGGATATTGGGACGCGATGTGCAATCGACCGTAGAGCTTTCGGAAGACGAAGCTTCCGAATTGATACACACGCTTGCCAGCATGGCAGCGGACGAGGAAAGGGGAAACGAGGAATGACGGAATCGGTGCAATGGGGGGAACTCCCGACCGATGCACGGGCGCCACGAACCGGACGAGGGGGACGCGGGCAATCGTTGCGAGCGGAAGCGGAAGCATTGACCTCCCGACCTCATGCGTGGGCGAGGGTTGCAACGCGGGATGACGACAAAAAGGCACGGTCACTCGCAATGCAAATTCAGACCGGGAAGCTCGCGCCGTTCACGGATGGGAAGTTCGAAGCGGCGGTATCGGGCAACGATGTGTGGGCGCGGTACATCGGGCCGCAGTAATGGAACTATTCGTATGCATCGCTGTGGAGACGGCAGACGGTCGGCAACCGCATACGGACGTGATGGCCGGATTAGAGGATGAGCTAGACAATCTGGAATTTGATGTGGGGGAATCCGTGTACTCATGCACGGTTACCGGCATGGCATCAACCATGAAGGCATTAGCGGAATCTCGGAAGCGGCGACGCATTGGATAGGTTGCATCATCCGGACTCTCTCGTTCGGTGCGCCCGTTGTGGTCTCGTCACGCTATGGAAAGACTTAGCGCCGGTACCCGATGGGACACCGAATGAGAGGCGGGATATCTGTATCCCGTGTTCATGGTCGGAGAGCAAACGATGACCGCATACGGACGCGGTGATTACCGAGAGAAACAAGTCAAAGCATCGCTAGAGCGGTGGGGTTATGTCGTGTGGCAAACCCGTGGGTCTCACGGTGCGGCGGATATCGTTGCGCTGAAGGCAGGGTTGCAACCGATGGTCATCCAAGTAAAGAGCGGTGCGGCAACACTGAAACACTATGAATGGAATCAGCTATACCGGTTGGCCGATCGGGTGGCCGGGATTCCGGTGGTCGTCACGATGGATGGAACATCGATGAAATGGCGTCGGATCATTGGCGAACATGAGGCGTACTCGCGTGATTGGCCGCAAGTAAAGTTCGTTCCGTTCGTCATCGCTCGCGCCGAGGTCGACCGTGCCGGGTACCGGTGAACGCTGGATCATTGAGACGCTAACCGATGCGCATGGGTTGCGCGGTTGGGCGTTGGAACGGATAACAGCGGACTCGCAAGAGGGCATCTTGCACGTGGCATTGACCGATCACTATGGCCGCGTATATCAGTACCGCATTCAGATAACAGAGGAAACCCCGTGATTCATATCCTCATCGGTGGCGGCATCTTCGTACTTTGCGTGTCCATCTTGGCGGCGAGTCTCTGGCACGAATCGTCCGAGTCCATCACGAAGTCATGGCGCGATTCCGTTCCGCCTCGTGCGCCGAAGTAATCAAGTCTGAGACGGAATCATTCACGGCTGAGACACCTTTGGTATAGACAAAGCTATTGCGCATTCATTCACAATCTAGGGTCTTGACGGCGGTGTTATCGCGCGCGCGCCCGGTTCCCTACTTAACAACGTTAACAGAGGGAGACTTACCCTCATGCCGCCGGTGGGCCTTTGGTTCGCCCGCCGCAGCGGCAAGTAATGATTTCGATCCTTTCGCTACGCACGCGAGAATGCTAACTTGCGCATGACGCGATGCGGTTCCGCTGAATCACGGATGGAACAAAACGTGAACTCGAAGCATCGTACGAAGAGAAAGCCTCGTGAGTTATTCACGGAGTACACAGCGCAGACAGAGATGGAAGCGGCGAGGCGAAGTCGCAATGACCAATGGCACGATTGGTTCGCGCTCATCAGCAAAGCCCATTGCCGTAGCTGCCATGTCTTGTTGCTTGTCCCGTATGACAGTGAGCGCGAGCGGTACCGATTCGATGAGCAATCATGGGCGCATGAACTCGGATGCCCCGATAGCTAAGAGCTAGCAGCAAAAGGGAACAGCCATGCCTAGCCGGTTCGATGTGCGGAACCACAATCGATTGGGACGGATACGGCAGGCGTTCGCAGTCCAGCTACCGCTTCCATGTTGGCGATGCGGTGTGCTCATCCGGCTAGAAGATGAATGGGACTTAGGGCATCGCGTGGACTTAGCGCATGGCGGTGCGGACTATGACGTATGGCCGGAACATAGGTACGCCGTGCCGGGTGTGTGTGTTGGCAACCGGGGGGCGGGTAGTCAGGTACGGCATCGGGGGGCGGGGGCATCCCGCAAATGGTGAGGGGGGAGGGGGCATAGATGAAAGCGGCAACACGGAAGCGCATCCCATCATCGGCGTTCGTCTATCCGCCCGGCTCTCGCATCGGTGGCAAGACAGGCAAGTATCCAATCAACACGAAGGCACGAGCAAAGGCAGCGCTCTCGTATTCAGCACGAAAGGATACGGGGGGGACGTATGCCGGGGTATATCGGAAGGTAGCGAAGCGATACCCATCGTTACGCAAGCGATGAATGCAAAGGATAATCGCAGCGTTAGTTGCGCTTGGCGTTCGCCGGTTCGTTGCTTGGCGCCACGAGAAAAAGAAAACTCGAAAAGAAATTCGGAAAAAAAGACGAGCGTGAAATCGTGGGCGTTTTTTTCTGGGACGCGCAACGCGCGGTGCCCCGTGTAACTTCGAAAGAATCCCCGGCAACGAGCATTCACCTTGGATCCGTAGGCAGTATCCACCTTTCACCTTAGATTGAAAGCCGATGCATTCGGTACTAGAGGAATTCAACGCAGCGGATATACCGCTTGACGTTCCCCTACCGCGTTTTGCATCGCCCATTCATCCAAAACGGCATAGCTCATGGTCGGATTCGGCCCATGCGTTGGCCGGGAACCTCCCTATTCACAATGGCCGGGTGTCCGAGCTTCGCCCATGGCAGCGGTACGCACTAGATCGGGCATTGGAGTGCGATAGCGACGGCAAATTGTGTTGGGAAATAGTCATAGTGAGCGCGCCGCGTCAGGTAGGGAAGTCCGTACTGGAACGTATCGCGGTGATGTGGCGGTTGCATCAAAGCCATTTATTCGGAGAGACGCAAGATATCGTCCACGTCGCGCACAATTACCGAACGGCAATGGAGATATATCGGCCAGCCGCCCGGTGGGCATTGCAGACGTTCGGCAAACATCACGTACGGCAAGCGCAAGGGCAACAACACATCGAATTACCCGACGGATCGCGGTGGATGATTCAAGCTGCCACCGAAGGTGCGGGCGTCGGGTTCGCATTATCGATGGTGTTAGTAGACGAGGCATGGCGCATCAACCGCGCCGTCGTGGATGCCGCACTACTGCCGACGATGACCGAAAGTAACTCGCCGCAACTCTGGCTCGTGAGCACAGCGGGCACGTTCGCATCCGATCTAATGAAGAGCTACCGCAACGCGGCCATCGCGGGAGCCGATTCGATTCTGATTCTCGAATGGAGCGCGCCGGACAACACGGATACGAGCATCAACGATCCGGACGTATGGCGGATGGCATCGCCTCATTGGGACGACAAGCGAGCGGAGTACGTCAAGCGCCGTAACGAGACCTTGACCGAATGGGATTTCCGGCAGCAATACCTGAATCAATGGGTGCCCAATCTCGGCAAGATGTTCCTAGGTCCGGACGTGGCGCGCAACGTGGAAACCCTCGCACCTATCCCATCGGTGCCATTGTCTTTCGGGGTAGACGTGGCAACGGACCGATCGCATGCGGCCATCGTGGCGTACGGCGCGGGAATCGCGGAAGTCATCGAAGAGAACACCGTTCAGCGATCGGGCGTTGCGTGGGTACCGGGACGAATCCGTGAATTGATCGATGCGTGGAATCCGCTCGCGGTGGGTTTCGATGCGCTAGGTCCGGGCGCGAGTATCGCGGATTCGCTGAAAGTCGATCCTGACTACGCGGACGCCATCTTGATGATGAGCGGTCGGGATATGTGCGCGGCATCGGCGCAATTGCACGACGCGATCGTGTCGGGCGGGTGGCGAGTTCGCCCGCATAACGCCATGGCGGCATCTCTGACACAGGCACAGCGACGGACCTATGGGCAGGCGTGGACGTTCGCCCGCGACGCGCCCTCGTCCGGGTGCCCCGTGTTGGCCGCTGTAACCGCGCTGTGGGCACAAACCCACGCGCCCGCACCCATGGAGGCATCCGCCATATGGTGAACCTTCTGCGGCCATTTCAGCGCCGCGCCCGGATGCCCACCGGGGGACGTGTCGGCATGCTCACCGCGACCGATGGGCGAGACATTCTCATCAACCAACCGGACGGGTGGGAAGTTGCCGCGCCGTGGATTTGGTGGATAGGTCCGCACGACGGAACCGGGCCGATCTACGGGAATCCGCCACCGGGAGCAACCGACCCGTTCGGGTTCGTTTCGCTGCCTGCCGTATCGCGTAGCACGAGCATTATTTGCGACACGATCGCGGGTCTGCCGTGGCACATTTTCAAAGGATGGGAGCTACTCGGTACGCCGTCATGGATTACCGACCCGCAAAACCTCGCGCGGGATGGGCGGTCGGCGGTGTTCCCGGAACTAGTGACCGTGCGGTTATCGGCGGTGGAGTTCTGGACTGAATGGATCGTGTCGGCGCTGTGGTTCGGCGATGGGTACATCTTCTGCCCTAACCGGGATTCGGCGGGGCAACCGAAACCGCCGTTGTGGGTACTGAATCCGACGCGCATCGCCATAGAGGATGGCCGGTATTACGCGAGCGGAAGTGACGAAGAGATACCCGCTGATCAACTCATTCATTTGCGAGGCGAAGCGCCGTACACCGATGGGCATGGGCAAGGCGTACTCACCCGCAACGGGTTAGACCTCGCGCTAGCGGCGACCGTTCGGAACTACGCGAATAGTCAGTATCAGTCCGGCATCCCATACGGGTATCTGAAATCAAGTCAACCGCGCATGGACGAGACGGCGGCAACCGATCTCAAAAGTAAATGGATGCAAGCGCACGGAACCTCGCAACGGAGTATCGCGGTACTGAACGCAACGACGGAGTTTGTTCCATTGACGGTTACGCCGCTCGATGCACAGCTATCCGACGCGCGAACGTGGAGCCTTCGCGATATCGCGCTAGCTTTCGGCGTACCGCCATACATGTTGGGTGTGTCCGGTGATACGTCGACGTACGCGAACGTCGAAGGTCGGATGACGGAATTCAAAACGTTCACCTTGCTTCCGTGGATTCGGCGCATTGAGTCAACGCTTGATGCCCAATTCCCATTGGGAACATCGCTGAAGATTATGACCGGTGGACTAGAGCGTGCGGATACGGCAACGCGGTACGCGGCATATAAGACGGCGCTGGAATCCGGGATTATGACCCGCGACGAAGTGCGGCGATTGGAAAACCTGCCACCGTTGGGGGCGGGGCACGATCCGGGCATTGCCGATGGCGTGCCGGTACCGGTAGAGGTGGTGAACGATGGAACGTCGCAACCTAGCGATGGAACTCCGACGGGTTGACGAACAATCGCGAACGGTGGAAGGCATCGTCGCGCCGTATAACGAAACAACGCTGTACGCGGGTGACCCGATGGGCGAGCGGATCGTGCGGCATGCGTTCAATCGGTCAATCAAGCAACGAGGAAACCGCATCCCGCTATGCGTGAACCACAATCACGAAAACATCGTGGGCATGAGTCGCGAATGGAACGACACCGAAGACGGACTGTGGGCGTTGTTCGGATTCCGGGATGACCAATACGCGGAGCGAACGATCGCTGACGTAGCGAGCGGTTATCTGCAAGCGATGAGCGTGGGGTTTCTGCCGATCGATCGAAAGCGCGGCAATGATGGCGCAATGGAGATTCGCGAAGCGCGGCTAGTCGAAGTATCGCTAGTGATCGCGGGAGCGTATGACGGTGCCGAAGTATTGGCCGCGCGCATGGCGTCACAACTAGATCAACTGCTAGAGCCTTTTCAGAATCCTCCGGACGTTCCTATTCCATTCCACGCGCCATGGCGGTAATTTCGTGGCGTACCCGCCACGGGCGGCAGGTAAGTCCTCGGTGGATTCCTCGCTTTCCGCCCGAAACTAATACCCCATCCGTGGCGGGTCTGTAAAGACACATCGGTTCGCACGTTCGGCCCGTTCCCGCACGAGGGCACCCGCTATCGGCTCGCTCTCACCGGTAGAACACCCGTTCAGGCACCCGGATTCATCATCCGTTCTAGTGCCGAATGGAGGGCACGCGCGAGCAATGATTACCTACTTGCAAAAGCTGCGAGACGAACGCGATTCGCTAAGCGCTACGTCTACGGGAATCCTCGAATCCGCAGCGAAAGAGGATCGTCAGGTATCGGAAACCGAAAAGGCGAGCGTTCAGCAGATGGCGACGCGCTGCGCTGAAATCGATACCGAACTTAGAACGTTCAGCGAGCAATACGAAGCGCAGCGGGCATACGCGGTGTTGCGTGACAAGCTCTCGGACGTTGACGAAGCGCCGAAACGCGAACTCGCGAAGCGCAGCAACGCGGAAATCGAGACGCGGGATGCCGGATCGTGGGGAAAGCTCTTCGTCGATTCCGATGCATTCAAAACCTACGATGGGCACGGATCAACGCCGCGTGTGTCGGTTCCCGGACTGTTCACCCGTGCGCCGATCGATACGGCGGGGGATTGGGGATTCAACAAATTCCCGTATGTGTGGAACCAGCCGCAACCGGTCGCCACAACGCCACTACTCGACGCGATCGGAAAGGTTGCGACAAACTCGCTTGTCGTGCAATGGGTGAGTTCCGGTAAGCCCACCGACGCGGCGGTTGTGGCGGAAGGCCAGCCAAAGCCCGAAGCGGATTTGACGATCACGACGGATACCGGCGCATTGCAGACCTACGCGCATTGGAAAGGCGTAACGCGGCAGGCTCTCGCGGATATCCCGCAAATTCAAAGCATCATCGAGACGCAACTTCGTACCGGTATTTTCCAGAAGCTCGAAACCGACGTAGCCGCAGCATTGGCGGCATCGGTTGCGCCGGGTGGGATTACCGACCTTCCGTCTGCGGCGGGGCAAGACGTACTCGGCCAATTGCGCGCCGGTATCGCGACCGTTCAGAGTCAGGGTTTCCCGAACGCTAATACCGTGCTGTGTAATCCGATGGATTGGGCAGACCTTGACCTCGCGGTGATGGAAAAGACGAACAACGGACCGAACGCCTCTAGCGCGTTTTGGGGACTGAAGCCCATTGCATCCGCTGCGATTCCGGCTAACACGTATTACGTCGGAGACCTCAATACCGCAGTAACGCTTTTCACGATGGCTCAGGCAGCGGTTTACATGAGTGATTCG
>Ga0157374_10001295_pt1 | contig 21281 bp, 22 predicted proteins | sample M25metaG_FD_115308 | JGI IMG/M metagenome (GOLD analysis project Ga0157374, IMG submission 115308) | Miscanthus rhizosphere microbial communities from Kellogg Biological Station, Michigan, USA - M2-5 metaG | ecosystem: Host-associated > Plants > Roots > Rhizosphere > Soil | place: USA: Michigan... | reverse complement strand
GTTCGCATGGCTGGCGCTGTCAAGGGCCGGGTTATTGTAGTAAATGTAAGCAGGCAGAAAGACGTCCAGGTAAAAGCCAAGCGAGATCAGCGTACCATAACCATGCGACGCAAATTCCGTCGGGCTGCCATGAGATTTAATTATGCCTCCCATTCCATCAGGTATCCATTTATGGACGATTGCATCCTTTGGCAATTTGTCATTATATATTTCCTCCCAGCCTATCATTTGGCGGTGATGCTTTTTAAGCAGATCGTGTATTCGCTGCACATAATAGCGTTGCAGGTCGTCTGTGCTTTGCATCTGGTGCCCCTTCATCCAGGCTGCTATTGCCGGGTTCAGCTTCCAGGCCAGGCCATTGTTCTCGTCCGCACCGATATGCATATAGGCCGAGGGAAATATCGCTGTCATTTCCCCGATGAATTTATCCATGAACTTGTAAACCTGCTCATTGGTCGGATCGAACGTCGGCGCTTCCAAATTGGCAACGATGTCCGCTATGCCGCTACCCTTGGGCCGGTTCGGATCGGGGTGCTCGTTTTGCCATTGCATCCGCGACCCCGGCCGGTATGGCCCCGGCTGACTCGCCAGCTCCGGGTAACCCGCAAACCAGCTTTGTGAGTGCCCGGGCATATCAAACTCAGGCACAATGATGATCCCCCGGTCAGCGGCATATTTCACCAGTTCCTTTAATTGAGCCTGGGTGTAATAATCCCCGTTCGAACCCAATTTATGCAGCAAAGGAAATTCCTTTGATTCCACCCTAAAACCTTCGTCATCCGTCAAATGCCAATGCAGCACATTCATTTTCACAGCAGCCATCGCATCGATATTGTGCTTTATCTCCTCATACGAAATGAAATGCCGCGCCACATCTATCATCAATCCCCGCCATTTGAACCGGGGTGAATCATCTATAGTGACATCGGTGAAGAAATAACCTTGCTCATCTTTATCACAAAGCTGTATCAGCGTTTGCAGGCTATGAAGCGCGCCTTCGGTAGTCGTCGCACTGATATCTACCTTGTTATCGGTTATGCTTAGCTTATAGCTTTCATCCCCGCCAATTCCAGGGCCCGACTTCGCCTTCACACGCACAGTCATTTGTGCCGATTTTAACGTATCCGTCGGCTGTATGTACTGCTGCCCGAAAACCATCCCGGTTTTCCTGTTAAGTGTTTGGTAAGCCCTGTTAACAGCCGCATATAGAACGGTATCACCGGCCGCTGCGTCTACGTGAATAGTAAACTTATTGGTGATGCGGAACTTCCCGGCGTTTACCTGTAATTGCTTAGGAACAGGCATCAGGTTTAATGTTGCGGGACCTTGTGCTGACGCCATCGAGGCAGCTACGATCGGCAGAAATGCTAATAGAAATCGCTTCATTGTTTAATCTTTATGATATGGGTCATTTTCAAATACTTCAATGCCTTTCGGGGTACACAAGCCCCTGATATAAACCTCCACCAGGTTTTTAAACACCTCGCTGATATCGCCTTTGTAGTCTTTGTATCGCTCCGACCGGGTGATCGAGCTATACAGTGTCGAGATCCCTTCCAACGCAAACAACGGGTTAATGAAACTATGGAAATAGCCCTCGGCGATCCCATTTTCAACTAACGGCACCATCACCATTCCATAATTTTGCCGGGTGCGGTTTATTGCAGCATTTTGCAATTCGGGATAATAATAATTCAGGTCATGAAAAAACTGGTGGTTCACGCCAAAGTCCTTGGAAAATGCCGAACGAAACATAATGAGTAATTTATTTACCGCATTATTATCGGACTTACCGATCACGTTAAGCTCATTAAAATACCCGTCGTAAAGCACATTAAGGCACTCGGACAGTAATTCTTCCTTACTGGCGAAATATTTGTAAACCGTCTTGGTGGATATACCCAACGGCTCAACCAGCTTCAAAATGGTCATGTTTTTAATGCCGTATTGCATGAACCGTTCGAGCGCGGTTTCAATGATCTTGTCTTTCATTCTGGAAAATATTTCAAGAAGAATATTTTCCAAATATGAGTAGGAAAATTCAAACCATCAAATATTTTCCGGAAAATTTGCAGCTCATTAGTTTAATACAGACATCGTCAGGTCGATAATGTCTTTAAAGTGCTTTTTATCACTGGCCGATTTCGCAGTTACGCGAATGCCCTTTATTGCGTTAATAATAAAACCGGCCAATGTTCGGGCGTCCTGCGGGTTACTGATCTCGCCTTTATCCTGCCCGGTCTTTATAGCCGTATAGAAGAATTCTTCTACTTGCTTATCATTCTGGCAAATAAGCTTATTTACCTCATCATCATGCGGGGCAACCTCTACCGCCGCATTCACCAGGAAACAGCCTTTATGTTCGTCATCGTTCAAAAGCTCATGGGTTGTAAAATCGAGCAAACCACGCACGGCGTCTTTCGATGTAGGCGCCTTATTGATAATGGCCTGAAATTTAGCAGCGGTCGTCTGCCTGTAATTCTCCAGCGAACGTAAAAACAAAGTGTGCTTGTCACCAAAAGTATCATACAAGCTCGACCTGCTGATGCCCAAACCGTCCACCAAATCCTGCATAGAAGTCCCGCCGTACCCCTTCAGCCAAAAAAGGTGCACTGCCTTATTCAGCACATCCTGTTCATCAAAATCTTTAGTTCTTGCCATAGCATAAAAGCCTTGCCCGTTCCAGGGCAAAGCTACCATTTACTTCATTAAAGTCCCGCTCTCCAAGGAGAAGGATTTAGGACTGGTTCAATTACCTCGTTCCCCCGCCGGCAAGCAAGGTCTCGCCTGTCAGCCAACGCGAATCGTCCGAAGCCAGGAACACCGCCAATGGAGATATATCTTCAGGCTGACCGATTCGGCCCAGCGCCGCACCTTTTTCAGCAAAGGCCTGGAAATCGCTGCCTATTATCCCGGCAGTATGCGCACCTTCAGTTTCTATCATACCTGGGTTGATCGAGTTTACGCGTATGTTTCTTGGCCCTAATTCTCTTGAGAGCACGTGAGTGATCGCATCAACCGCGCCTTTGGTCGCCGTATAGATCGAACTGCCCGGAGGAGTGATCCGGCTCACCACCGATCCGATATTGATCACGCTGCCGCCGTTCTCGCCAAAGCTCTTCACCGCACTACGGGTTGCTAAAAGCAGGCCCAGTACATTGGTATTGAACTGGCGGTGAAATTCTTCCTCGGTAACTTCTTCTATCCCGCCAAACTTATAAATGCCGGCGTTATTCACCAGGATATCAACCGCACCGAAAGCTTTCCTGGTTTCGTCAAACAGGCGTTCCACGTCTGCCGGTTTAGACACATCGCCTTGCACGGCAATAGCTTTGCCGCCATTGTTTATAATGTCTGCTACTACTTTTTCGGCCCCATCCTTTGATGAAGCATAATTTACAACTACGGCCGCACCTTCAGCTGCCAGGTCTTTGGCTATTCCTGCGCCGATCCCTTTGGATGCGCCGGTGATCACTGCCACTTTATTTGCTAACTTTTTCATGAGTTTTCTTTGTTTAATTTCTATTTTTGGAACAATCGTTCCGCAAATGTAAATACATATTGGAATAATCGTTCCAATATATTTCAAAGATTATTTAAGGATGACAAATGTGGCCTGTTATAGCGCTTTTAGCCGGGTATCGAATGTAAATGGGCGAACATCTGCGATCCTGATCTTGTTGAAATCCGGATGCGCAGGATTAAGCAGGTAATTATATTCCAGTTCGATAATAGCTGATGGAACTTTTAGCACGGCAGTCTCCCGGTCCTGCAGCCAGTCAAATCCGATTCCCTGGGTTATCGGGTAATTGATCACCTTATACCACTCAACACTGTGCTTTTGTAATTGCGGTAGCATTATCTCTGTTATAGAAAGTTTGTCGGGAATATCATAAATTGTGACCGAGAAATTGCCGGCATATAATGATGTTCCGGAAGTATGGGCTAACTTCTCAAGGCACGAAAGGGCAAGCGAACCGCCGGTGTAGATCACGTACTGGCCTGCAGGATTCCAGCGACCGTCAACGCCCGATCCTTTAATATCCCTGGCATACTTGGTCTGACCGATACGATAGGCATTCATGCAAATAACGATCAGGCTAAAACGCCGTAATCAATACGGACAAGTTCATTGATAATAATACCAATACCTGTAATGGTATCCAGGATATCAAAGGGTACCGCATCAATGCCCAGGTTATAACTTTTAAGCCAGGCTTTAAATTCATCAAGCGAACCAAAGGTATCCAGCCCCTTATTAAAAAGCTCAAATAGCTGGATGATGTGCTCGCTAATGCCCAGGTTTAGCTCCTTATTGTTCTGGATATGTTTGCGCAGTGTGGGCTCGGTAATATCCAGCCAGCGCGATACATCGGTTTGCGTAGCCCCGGTAACCCGTATCAGATCATTGATCGCATTGGGCTGCAGACCTTTTTTTATCGCGCCCAACTTTGCTATAGGCGATTTAAAATAAGTGACATAAGGCACCAGCACATCTGATACATAAGAAACAGGCGCATCTTCAACTAAACCATATGATTTAGCTTTGCCGGCCGCCTTTTCCAATATTTTCTTTCCCATACCCAAAGGTAACATTTTTCCAAATGAAACGAAAGTTTTTTCTATTTTGTTTCAAATTTTTTTATCCCGCTGATTGGCAGCCCGTTCCTATTGAGCTTATAAATTTTCAAAATAAATTTGCAGGTAACTAAAAATATTAGTATCTTTGATTATTCCATTATGCCAATCGGCATTTAATTCATTTACATGTCTGTTTCCAAACCTTTTCGTTCAGCTAAACAGCTGAGCATACTAGTTGATGCATATTTTAATTCTTTTTCAAACAAAGAATCAGGAACCACTAAAACCAACGAAGAAGATCCGCTTACATTTTCAGGATTGATCTTATCTATTGGATTTAACAGTCTCCGGGAATTTGAACAATACCGGTCGATGCCAAGATTTGCCGCAGTGCTTGACCGTGCCCGCCTCCGTATCCTCAATGTGTATGAGAAAAAGCTTCAGACACAGTTTTCGGGCGGCGCCAAATATGCGCTTGAGAAATTACTTGAGCAAAAAATTGATGAAACACCGGACGGTAAAGAAAATGACAATGTGCTGCAGGTAGAGGTTTTGCATTCGCACCTCAAACCAGTATCCTCAGAAAGCGAAGTCGTGCTTTAATTATTTGGTGTAGTAATAGTCGTCTTCCATTTTATAGGTCTGCGACGAACTATTTACCGAGTAGGTATAAACATACTCCGTGTGGATTTTCAACACCGCAGTAGTCAGCTGGCTTATCGATACGGCATGTGAAACAGGTGTGAGTATAGGTGCAGTGGTAACCGTCACACCCGAGAATGAAGAAACTGTAGCCAAACCCGCTATCGGTTCCGAAAGACTTAATGCCGAACCCGTAAAGCTAAACGTTCCTGAGGTAGAGTCCGCTGCATTTACCAGCCCGCCACTCAGGTTGCCCAGGTCCGGAGACGAATAAACGCCGGCACTGCTAAAAGTACCATTACCATTGAATTTGATATACGCACGGTTATATTCCGTTGCATTAACTGTAGTATCTTGTCGCTTTACACCGTCAACATATTGCGTGTAATGCTCCTGCTGCATGGCCCATGTACCCACGATCATCTTTTGAGACGATTGCAAAGGGGTTACACTGTTCTTATCCGGCTTACAGGCGAAAAGCAATATCGAAGCAAACAGGAACAGGCAAAAATGATAGAAGTAGCGCATGGCATCAGGCGTTTGTGGCATAAAGTTAATTAAAATCCTTTTATAAATATAATTACATGACTAAAGGCTATAAAGCGTCCGTATTATTCAATGAAAATTACATAGCGAACGCACATGTTGTTGTTAATCAGGGTGGCAGTAGCTCCGGGAAGACCACCGCCATTATGCTGGTGCTATTTGTGTTAGCTTGTGAACAAACGCAACAGGTGATCACCGTTACCGGCCAGGACATGCCTAACATTCGATCCGGCGTACTGCGCGATGCTTTAGCCATATGCGAACAAACTCCCGGGTTAAAAGCATCGGTAACTTCCTATAACAAATCAGAACGTATTTTCCAATTCAAAACCGGCAGTGTTATTGAATTCAAGAGTTATGCCGATGCACAGGATGCCAAATCGGGCAAGCGCGACTACCTGTTTGTAAACGAAGCAAACGGCATCAGTTGGGACATCTACAGCGAACTGGCGCTGCGCACACGAAAAAGGATTTTTATCGATTACAACCCCAATACTGATTTTTGGGTGCACGAATACTTGTTGGGCCAACCTGGCGTTCAGCTTATAATTTCCGACCACAGGCATAATCCTTTTGTCGACAGCATTACGAAAAATAAAATTGAATCGCTGAAGGGTATAGATAACGAACGATGGAAAGTCTATGCCCGGGGTTTAACCGGCAAAATACATGGGCTGGTCCTCGACAACTGGCAGACTTGCGACGGTATTCCGCCAAAAGCAAAACCTGTAGCGGCGGGACTGGACTTTGGTTATACCAACGATCCAACAGGCTGCATAATAGTGTATAAGCAAAATGGCGAATTATGGATCGAAGAGCTCATCTATGAAACCGGCCTCACAAACCCGGATATTTCACAAAAGCTGGCCGATGCCGGCTTAAACCGGAATATTGAAATTATTGCCGACAGCGCCGAGCCCAAATCCATAGAAGAGCTTCGGCGGAGGGGCTGGCGAATTGTGCCGGCAAAGAAAGGGCCCGACAGCGTCAGGCTGTCCATCGATATTCTAAAAAGATACAAGCTTAACGTCACCCGCTCAAGCATCAACCTGCTCAACGAACTGAAAAAATATAAGTGGCGAAGGGCCCGGGAAGGCAAAATACTAAACCAACCTTCTGACGATTGGAACCATTTGATAGATCCTTTAAGATATATTGCATTAAATAAACTAAAAATCAATAACTTAGCTAATTCCAAAGTCAGGTTTCCTTTGATCCCGGGCCCGCCAGCATGGGGATTATTGAAAGAAATAATTGATAATTAAAAAATATAAAAATAGGCGAAAACAAATTAGCTGAAACATTATAAAAACCTCCCTTCGGGAATGGGGGCATTATGATAGAAAAAACTTTAAAAACAACTGACGGAAAGATAAGGGTAAGGATACCTACTCTGCTTAATGAACTGACCTTAGGTCAGATGCTGGCCATGCAGGAAAAATCCTACCTGGATGACCTGGACGCTATCAGCATACTTTCTGGTATACCAAAAGGTGAATTGAACGCTGTCAAAAATTTCGAGGACTTCCTCACCTTTGGCGACTACGTAAACTCCCTGGCAAATCAGATCAGGTATCTGTATCAGAGTGACAGTATCCCGAACCGTATAACATTCATTATCGACGGCAAAAAAATAGTGGTTAATGTCACCCACAACTTGTCAGTAGAACCCGCCGGCGCTTTCCTTGCTGCAAGGGACATCATTGCTGACGAGATCAATGAACATATCAATCTCTATGGCGAAAGCGACTGGCAGGACCATTTTCTCCCGTCGCTGAAAGCCTGCTGCCATGTATTGGCACACTACTTCTTTTGCCGTGTTACCGGGAAAAGGTACGACGAATATGAAGCTGAAGAATTTTGTGAAGAAGTAAAAAAGCTAAAGGTAACGGAGGCTCTGCCTATCGCCCGCCATTTTTTTACCTGCTATCCCAACTTATTGAAACAGAAAATAGGCTTCTTGCGGCAACTTCGTCAGCGTTGGAGAAAAAGGCAGGTATCCAGGCGTTTGAGAAATTCAAATATATTAACACAATAAACGCCCTCGCCTCCGGCGATATCACAAGGTGGCCGGTTATCCTGGCCATGCCCTATGAGCGCGTGCTTACCAAACTTTTATTAAATAAAACCGAAGCCGAATACCAGCGTCGTTACTCGGAGTTATTGAGTGCGCAACGATAAGTTCGAATAATAAAACCTAACCTCTTATCCCTTTCTCTAATCTTTACCACAATGCCCATTCGCAACCAGATCGAAGCGGTCACGCAATCGCTTTCGACCCAACCTTCTTTTGTCTACGGCACCGCTAACGAGCTCAATCTCCTGGCCGACGACACTGCCTTTCCGGTCGTTTTCATGTACCCGCTGCAACCTATAGATATATCGCCGCAAGTAAATGGTTCGGTTGATAATAGGTTCTCAATTTATCTGGAGTTCCTGTTCAAAACCGAATTCGACCAATTCACCGCCGACAACGAAACCTATGTAAACCAGGCGCTCAACATGGCTAACGAGTTCATCGTCAAAGCATCAAAATACCGCGAAGGCGAAGGTAAATACTTCCGCATCAAAGCCGGCGACAAAGCCAAATGCCTCCCGGTCTATAATAAGTTCGATGTCAATTCAACTGGCGTCAACCTAACCCTCACGCTCCAAACAATGTATTTCGATTCCTTCTGAATCGATCAACAGATCACCACCACTCAACCAGTGAACAATGAACTAGTCAACTAATGAACCAGTGAACTAATGACTAATGAACCAATGACCGAACCAATAATCGAATTCCTCGAATCTCTCAAGGTCGATATCATACATTCCTTACAGGCCCATGGCAAAATAGCAACGGGTCAAACCATGCAGCAGATCACCGTTACAGGCGACAACGATTCCGCGCAATTGCTATTGCCCGGGTACTTGCAGCTATTGGAAACCGGCCGTAAGCCCACAGGGGCGAATCCTGTGCCCGGCAACCCGCCAATGATCGAACGGATAAAAGCATGGTGCACGGCCAAAGGTATACCCGACCAGGCTGCCTGGGCTATCAAAAAGTCAATTGACAAAAAAGGCTTCAAAGGTGTAACGGGTATCTTGTCCGGGCCTTTAAGCGAAGAAAACGTCAATCTCAGGCTCGATCCAGCTGCAAAGCAAATAGCCGACTCTGTTATTCAACATATCATCAATTCTCTCAACCTCCAAAATTGATCGGTATCTAACCAGCACAACTTTTACAACCACTACAACTTTTACAACCCTTACAACTCCTCTACAACCCTTACAACCAAACCATGAGCCTCATCGCTTCCATCGTCTACGCCGATACTACCGTATCCGGCACCCAGGTAAACGGGAATGTTTATATCCAGCTTAAAGACGCCGCCACAGGTCAGCCGGTGAACGGCAACAGCGTCGCTGTCACCTATGACATGAACATTAACGGAACAGTAACCGAAAGCACAGTGAACATTGCCGGGCAAAGCCAATTGATATATGCCGGCCAGATCAGTAACAGCTCTCCCCTGTTTTTTACCAAGTTCCAGGTCATCAATATTGGAGCTGTTCCCGGCGCACCGCCGCCGGCTAACCCCTGTGACTTATCCATAGACTATATTTCCGTCGATAAGCCCGAATCGGCACCAGGTGCTTTGGACGGGCAGATCACCGTTAACGCCTTGTCAACTTACCTGCCATTGCAATACAGCGACGATGCAGGCGTTACGTGGCAAAGTTCCCCAACATTTACCGGCCTTACCGGGGGCAGGCATCAATTTGAAGTTAAGGACGCCAATCCTGCCGGATGTACGATCACAAGCTCGGTAAACGTACCTGTTTTATCCAACCTGCTGATATCCGACCCGTCCGTTGATCTGGGCAACGGCAACATTTCCCGCTGGAACGCGGCCTTCAACCCGATCGTATTCACCTATCAGCGTAAAGATTTCGAAGTGACAGCAATAAGCCGCGATTCTGTAACAGGCAACGCCTTGCTATCCGTAAATGCGCCGCTCACCGACCCGGTAACTGGCTACAGCGTCACAACCGGCGACCTTGTTTATCTCAATGCAGGAAATTATAAAGGCCCCTACACCGTAAATGCAGCAAACAGTGATAATACGCTGCTCATAACTGCACCATACACAGGCACGGCTTCAGGTTTCATCAATATCAACCGCCTGCGCCCGTACTACAAAATACTGACTCAGATAACCTACCAGGACCCGCTAAGCGGTCTGCAGCAGGTCATAAGCGCCACCAACAGGCCCGATAGCACCGGTCTGGTTAAAGCTGATTTTTCCAACTTCCTCCAAAGCCTGCTTAAGCCGAAAGATGATAGCGATTACACGCATATCAATTTCCGCGATACCAATCTCTCTGCAAGCTACCAAATTCAATACGCCGAAAGCTGGGACAATGGAACTGCTAACGGTCATACATCTGCTTATATTCCGGTCAGCACACCATATTATGTGTTGTACGCTGCGCGGCAACTGGGGCAGCGTTATGGTGGTAACATGGCGGCCTTCGTACCTTTCGCTTCAGTTGCCGATGGTTCACAACACGCTGCCTGGATAACGGATTTTGCCGAGCCTGCTTTTTCTAATGGCTACCCCTTTGATATTGGTTTTATTTATAGCGAAGACCTGCTGGGCCGTGATATCTATTGCGAGATCATCCCGCTCGACATCAACCGGCAGCCATTACCCGGCGATGCACAAACAACCGACCTGCTGAACGAAGACAGCTCGTGGCTGCTCAATGAAGATAGCAGCAAATTCATCATTTCAGGAGAAAGTATAAGCGATACTCCACTGCCCGCACAATTGGGCCTAAATCGTTTGCTCATCAATACCACATTTTCGCCTGAAGCGTATTACTTTAAGTTAACGCTGAAATACAATGATGAAGACAGCACGCCGCACACCGTTACCCAATCACAAACCATTCGTATTGACGACGCCGTAGACGAAAACTCGGTTTACCTGCGCTGGATAGGTTTGACCGGATCATGGAACTACTATCGATTCGTTTACAACCAGGAGATCTCTCTCGATGTCCAAAACGCCACTATCATTAAAAACTATGTGACTGATTGGGAAAATCAGCAGGGAATCGAAGAAGTTATTTCCAAAGACGCCGGGCAGAAAATGAAAGTACTGGCTGAAGATCTTTCTATCAGCGACATCAAGGGTTTGCAGTCTATCAAATATTCGCCCAAAGTGCAGATGCTCGTGAACAAAAACCCGGTTAAATGGCAAACCGTGGTGATCAATACTGCCACCTACAGCGAATACGAAACATTAAATGGCCAGGCGCCGTTCAGCATCACTTTCAACATGCCGTCGATCAATATCCAGGCTCAATAATATTTGTATTTATTGTTTGGTGTAGTAACAGTCTTCGGTAAAGGTATACTTGGTATTCATGTCCAAACCCCAGTTTGAATTCGGGAAATCCGTATAGCTGGTTTCGTTGCTCATGGATGTTGAATTTAATGACAACATCTTGTAATGTTCATTAGAGGTCAGGGCTCCATATTCAAACAGGTCCAAACTATTGCCCGATATTTTATAGGTAAACACACTGGTTGTATCAGTATAAAGCTCATCCGAACCAACTCTTTTGTATGGGCGTGAGGTTACATACCCCGAACCATCCTGGTTGTATATCTCATACCACGCCAGATCAAATAATTGGTTGGCAAAAACCCATGTCGAATCCTTAACAAGTGTTCCGCCGGTCGTATATACTTTCACTTCCTCTTTATTAACCAGCCATTTGCCAACAAGCAAATTGGATGACTGGTCGTTAGGCTTACTATTGCCTCCTTTTTTGCAGGCAAAAATACAGCACGCCAATAGAGCAAGAACGATAACAGGGTAAATTTTAGTCATAAAGTTTAGATATGGAAACTGGACAGTATTAATTGTTCGATTGCCAAATTTAACGTTTTCGCGCACAAATAGGTTGCGCATCTCATAACACAAACATGAACCAACTTCAACTATACATCAACGATCAGCTCGTCGATCAGGATGACGATTCGCCCATCGCACTCACATTCCAGGTAAATAACCTGGCCGAAGTGCAGAACCAGCAAGGCAACACAAGCAATCAGTTCAAGTTACCACTTACGCAGCGCAACAGGCGCATACTGGGCTTCCCCGATGATATAACCTTTACTACCAATGCGCCTTATCAGCAATACCCTGCTAAATTGATACAAGATGGCCTTGAGATCATACCTTACGGCATTGCCGAATTGAATCAAATAGACCAGGACAACGCCAATGTTACGGTTCTTTCAGGCAACGTCGATTTCTTCGATGCTATTGACGGTAAATTGTACGACATGGGCGACAGTACCAGCCAATGGGGCAAGGGATTGCTATGGAAACCTTACGATCATAAATGGGACGTCGAAAGCGTCGCCTGGTCGCAGACTAAAACCGATGGCTGGATATGGCCTGTAGTGGATTACGGCAGGATCAGTAACTCCGACTATTCTATCCCGATCGACGTACATTACCAACGGCCCGGCTTTTTCATCAAAACGGCTATCGATCTGCTGTTACGGTCAGCAGGTTATCAGGGCGCCGGCTCTTTGCTGAATGACCCTCTATACCCGAAGCTCATCTGCCAGTTTGCCAATGACTCGTTTGATCACGGGACCGACATACAAAATAATGTGAGCTACAAGAGCATCACTGTGCAAAGCGGGCAAAACTTCTCCAGGTCGCATCCCGATACCTCGCACAATATCGGGTCAATTCCATTTGGTATCATTATCTCCGATCCAAGCCAATATTACAAAGCAGGTGTAAATGGCTATTTTGTGTCCGAGATCACCAGTATAACTGCTTCGGTAGCTTTTGGCATTTCGTCCAGCTCTACCAATCCGTCACATGCCAGCTATTCATCCAAAGTCAGCATACAGATACGTTTATATGACAACATTGACCAATCCGACACAGACGCCCAGGTATTAACCGGAACCACCGTAGATTATGCAGACCGCGGAAGCGCAAACACCATTGTTTTAAAAGATCAAACCGTATCGTTTGACCAGGTGCTTCAACCGGGGCAGGGTATTAAGATCACTTACGAATTTTCAGGATATACAGGGGGCTCATTTACCTTAAATAGCGGCGCCACTTTCAACATTCAGAATAAAACCCAGGATGTCCAGTATGGGCAAATGATCCAATGCGAACGAATTTTCCCCGACATCTCGCAAAAGGATTTGCTAAAAGATATCCTGCAAAAATTCAGCATCATTTGCCAGACCGATAACGCTAACCGGACCATCAGCTTCAATTCATTGCGCGATATTGTCAATAACGTCCCGGTTGCAAAAGACTGGAGCAGTAAATGCATCAACCAGGGCAAACAAATTGTCTTCCAGCTCGGCAGTTACGCCCAGATCAACTACCTGAAATACAAAGAGGATGACAATGTTTTACCAAAGGACTTCGCCAATTCACAGATCAATATTGCCGACACTACCCTGCCTGCAACAGGCGATCTTTTTCAAAGCCAATTTGCGCCAACACTAAACAGACCTTTCTATAGTGGCACAATAGCACAAATACTGAAGAAGGACCCCAAAAGCGATAATAATGATTTTTCCCTAAGCACCGGCCCCCGCCTGCTGGTCGATCAGAAATTCGACCTCCGGACTATAGGCAAAACCGTCACCTTCAATGATGGCAATACTGCTAACAATATCGCGGTAAACGATTGGATATCGGTTCCCTACTTTTACAAGCCAGATGGCGAACATAACTTGTGCTTTTGCGACATGCCCTCAAACACAAATAAAAAGCTACCTGGATTGCAAACCAAATACTATTCCGAATTTCAGAAGGTATTGACTCAAAGCAAAAAGATAACACGATACATCTTACTCACGCCGCGCGACATACTCGAACTTGATCTGTTGATACCAATTTATTTACAGCAAGACAATGCTTACTACTACATCAACAAAATAGATAGCTGGCGCAAGGGCCAGCCATGTAAAATAGAATTGATTAGATTAGGATAAAATAAAATTTGCATTTCACGAAGAACATTCTTAAATTTACTAATAAAATTAGCACCCAAACCTTCCTATGAAAAGAACAATATTATTCCTTTTACTGGCTCTGCCCTTTTACAGCTATTCACAAACATTAAAACCGATCGATGGCTTCTTCGACATTAAATTCGGCAGCGATGCTGAAACTGTACAAAAATGGGTTTCTGAAAAAGGCGGAAAAATGAACGAAGAGCGTTCAACATTCCAGGCGGTGCAATTTGTCAACCTTACCCTGGGAAGAACAAGGGGCATTGATCTCGAAGTCAGGTTTCAAAATAATATGGCAACCCGCGCCACATTCTTTTATCCTGTTGACGCCAGGGCCGATATTGTACAGGCTTATAAAAGAATAACTGTTGATCTCACTAAAACGTATGGTAAAGGAGTATCTGAGATCACTACCCCTCCGCACCCGGGCACTAACATACGCCAGGATATCAAATCAGGTAAAAGATTATATTTTACATTGTGGGATGATCCAAACGGACATATAATGTCAGCCATCGATACCTCGCTAAAGATCATCGTTATTTATAAAAAGTAGCGTATTAGATCAAGCCTTTTCCTCAACCAAAACGTTAACCACGGAATCACAATTTTCAATAATATGCCAATTGGCATATTAAACACTATTATTCATTATGTATGTCAGAAAATTTTAATAAAAAGATCAGCATCGACGTTCAGGTCGGAAGCGATGGTCAGCACCAAATTGAGCTGTATAAAGCTTCATTCGATAGCCTCAGGGCATCAATCACTGGCTTGAACAAGCCCATTTCCGATCTCTCAAAAAATCTCGGCTCATTTAACAGCGATATGGCCAAACTGGTCGCCGCAAATGAAAAGATAGCAGCCAAATTAGTTGACATTTCAAAAAAAACTGCGGATCAGCAGGCGGGTATATTTGCGTCTTCGGCGCAAGCCCGTAAAAACCAAATCGCTGAAGCTGGGAAAATAGAAGATCAGGCTGCAACAAAAGATCTGGAACGCAGATTCAGATATTATGGCTTTCTTGGGAAGGTAGAGACCGACAATTACAATAACCAAAAAAAGGATCTGAATACCCTATTGGCTAATAAACAAGTCGATCAGGAAACCTATTACCAGGCCGCAGAACAATTGCTGAAAGATCACAACGACCGGATAGCCGCGATCATGAAGCAATTTAGAAATGATAATGGCGATATATTGCCACAATTAACAGCTAACGGAGTTCAGTCGATTGCCACGCCCAATCTATCTGCACAAGATATACAACAGGTGCAATTGAAACAGGTAAAGCTCCCCTCTCCTAAACCTGGGGCGAGTTTCTTTCAACCTTTGGACAATGGCTTTAAAAGCACTTTTACGAATATCCTTAGTTACTTTAAAGGCGGTCAGAAAGAACAAAGCAAAGTGGCGGTTGATGCCGCAAACAAAACAAATGCCACAGTAGCGGCCGCTGATAAAACGGCAATGGATAAGAAAGTATCCAGCGCAATAGACAATGCTGTAAAGATCGAAAATACTATCTCAGACCTGGCTACCAAAGCCATAGACTACCGGGCAAAGAAAAAGTTAGCAAGTTTAGAAGATCAAAAGAATAAAGAACTTGCAAACGCTTCGCTCACGGCTGACGGCAAACAGCAAATCGAAACAAAATATAAAAACAAGGAAGATGCTGTTAAAAAGAAAGCATTCTTACAAACCCAGCGTATCGCCATTGGCCAGGCGCTTATCAATGGTGCCATTGCCATCACCAAAGCCGAAGCCGACCTGGGTCCTATTGCAGGCACCATAGCCATCGCCGCCATTGTTGCAAACACTGCTATGCAAATAGCAAGCATAGCCAAACAAAAGCCGCAATTTGCCAAAGGTGGCCATTTCGTGTCCGATGGAAAAGGCGCAGCCCTTCCCGGTTACAGCCGCTCTGACGATACAAACGCTTATTTACGTTCGGGCGAGGGTGTTGTAGTATCCGAAGCTATGCGCGATCCCTGGGCCCGAAATATGGTTAGTGCTATCAATGTCGCCTACGGTGGCCGCGACTTCTCGGTCCCAGCTTATTCAAAAGGATACGCTGTCGGCGGCATCTTTACCGATGGCGGTAATGCCAATCGCTATTACAACCAACCGATGAACGACAATAAGAACCTGGCCAATACAATAGCTTACCAGATGATCAATAATTTCCCGCCGGTTTATGTGGACGTGAAGGACATAAACAACCAACAGAATATATTGGCTCAAACAGTAAATAGGGTTAATTTATAAGCTACTTGCTTTCCCCTGCTATTGCCAGTTGCAGCATTTTTTTCACAACATCGCTTTGCTTAATACTCAGATTAAAATCAAAGCTTTTATTGTCTGCCTGTATGCTGATCGTTCTTATTGACATAGATAACATTTTATCAATATTACCCTGTTCCAGGTCGACTATTGCGTTGGCGGTCCAGTTTCTGTAACCGGGGTCACCTTCTCTTGCGGCAGCCTGTGAATTGATATTCGGTATATACATTGTCGAATAATCAGTCATGGTAAAGATCACCTTTACTCCTTCGCTCAGGCTAAACGGCCTGCGGTGGTAATCAAGTATCTGGAAATACAAACTGATAATATGATGCTCTTTTGCCGCACAGGCTTTTAGGATCACATTGGAATGGCCTTCGATTTTACTGACTTCTTCCAGCGATGTAAAGAGTGTTGTATCGTGTGTGCTTTCAATATAATTAATACTCGATATTTTCTGTGCCTTAGTCATAAAAGGCGTGAGTACTAACACTATAACACAAATCTGTTTGACGATCCTTCTTGATAATAGGGTTTCTGATAGCATAACGGTTAGGTTTTAAACTTGCTAAATATATTAGTTTTTATTAGAATAACAATAACCTGCAAAGGTTTATTCCGTCAACCAAATATTTTTTATGAATATCACCCTCGCCAACACCTTATTCAACGACGGCATTTTTTCCGAAATGTATAAAGCCGGTTTCATTACTGACAAAATTTTCACCTACCGCGAAATGTACCTTTGGGTACAAGCGCAAATGAAAACGCGCGGCATCACCAAAAACCAGGCGGTACTGGAAGCCGGCGGCAAGTTTGACCGGGACGAACGCACTATCTGGCGAGCGTTGAATTGCTTTGAGGAAGAGTGATACAGCTCAGTTCCTATCATTTTACAGCTCAAAGGCTTTGAATGTTGAGCTTGAAATCATACATCCTTCAACTCCATTTAATAAATAAAGCTCATGATTCTCCAATTTGTGGCTCATTTTCTTATTTTTTTGAACTATATTTGATGTAATAATGAGCTACAAATATGAAATCTGCCACAACCTATAGTATACTGGAATATATAAAGGATCACCCTTTGCAATCGTCCAAAGAGATATATGAAGGCTTAAAAGGGTCTCCAGGCTATGCCACTGTAAAACGTGCTCTAAGTACATTCCTGTCCGATGATCTCGTTAAAACGGAAGGAAGGGGAAAAACGACAAAATATGTTATCAGCCCTTCTTTTCAGTTACAATACCATCGCTCTGGACAAATATTTTGAAAAAGAGCAGGATGAACGGCAAATCAAAAACAATTTTGATATTGACCTTATTTCCGGTGTGTTAAGCCAGGCATCACTATTTACAGCTGAAGAGAAACAACGCATTGCGGCTTTGCAATCAAAGTTTACAGAGAACGTATCGCATCTTTCACAATCTGCATATAATAAAGAGCTGGAGCGCCTGGCTATCGACCTAAGCTGGAAATCGTCTCAGATTGAAGGCAATACCTATTCACTGCTGGAGACCGAGCGACTGTTAAAGGATAAGGAAACCGCTGCCGGCAAGCCAAAAGATGATGCCACAATGCTTTTAAATCATAAAGAGGCTATAAACTTTATTGTGGATCATCCCGATTATGTAATGCCGTTGAATATTCGTGCTATAGAAGATATCCATAGTCTGCTAATTAAAGATCTGGATGTTGACCGGAATATCCGGCAAAGGAGAGTCGGTATATCTGGCACTAATTATAGACCCTTAGATAACGAACACCAGATACGTGATGCGCTGAATGAAATGTGCACATTAGTAAACAGCAAAGAAGATCCGTTTGAAAAATCCCTGCTCACACTTGTACTGCTTTCCTATATACAGGCTTTTGCCGATGGCAACAAAAGGACGGCACGAATTGTCAGTAATGCCCTGTTGATAGCCTATCATTATTGCCCAATCTCCTTCAGAACAGTTGACTCTGTGGAATACAAAAAGGCCATGCTGATATTCTATGAACAGAATAACATTAGTGCATTTAAAAAGATATTTATAGATCAGTTTGAATTCGCTGTAAATACTTATTTCTGACTGACCTAATCTTCAGATCAGCTAAAATAAACAACTGACAAAACGCTGTCACCACCTTATCAAACATTTCTCCCGACATTTGAATATGCCAATCAACATAATGATCATTATTTATCTCTTCGCCATGCTAACCTGGCTTTTGCGCGAAGGATCGGTGGAATCAAAATAAAAAATCGGTGAAATCCGGCACTGACAAAACACTGTCACCACCCAGGTAAAAAATTCTCCCGATCTTTGAATATACCTTATCAATAACCCCTAATCCTTCTTCCGGACTTTCGGACTTCCCGACTTTCGGACTTACAAACCATGAGCTACAAAATCTACCTCTACGATACTGATACCGATTGTATCGGCACCGGAACCTTATCATCAGCCTATATACAAACCCAGCTTGAAGCAGCAGCCGGGCAGGATGTGGAAGTGCACATCAGCTCAGCCGGCGGCAGCGCCTTCGACGCCATTGCCATTTATGATCTGTTAAAAAAGTACCCCGGCAATGTTACTACCTATGTCGATGCGCTTGCCGCCTCCGCTGCTTCTATTGTGGCCATGGCCGGCGAAAACATTATCATGAGCAAGTATGCCTTGCTGATGATCCACAAGCCAATGGTTGGCTCAGGTGGAAACGCCGATGAATTGCTGAAGGATATACAAATGCTGAATGTAGTGCAATCGCGCCTGGCTCAAATCTACATGGACCAAACCGGGTTGGACGGGGTTACCGTGAACAGTTTGATTGACTCCGTCACCTGGATGACCGCTGACCAGGCGCTCGATCTCGGCTTCATTGACCAGGTGGAAGATTACGCCGCCGATATTTCGAACAGCGCCATTGTTAAACAATTCACCCAAACCGCCCCGCTCTTTTATCGCCGCTGCATCAACAAGATATTAAACAACCATACAAACATGAACATTGAAAACCGAGAACTGATCGACAGGAACACATCCATCCTGGATAAGATCATGAACTTCTTTAAGAAGGTCGTCAACAAAAAAACCATCACCGACAAGGGTGCTTTGCATCACGCCGGCGAAATGGATGAGGGCACCGAAGTGTACCAGGATGAAGACCTGACCAAACCTGCACCCGACGATTGTTACACCACATCATCCGGGCAAAAGCTCAGCGTGGCATCCGGGAGGGTACAAAAAGTAACTGCCGACCCGGATAGTGACCCTGATGCCGACGACGATGACGTAATGCCTGAGAGCCTGTTCGGCCCAAAGAAAAAAGCGGAGGTGCAAAACCGGGTAAAAGCAATTAAAGCGAAGCTGCACGCACAAAATGCCCTGCTTGCAGAAGCAAAAGCCGCATTGGAAACTGCCAACAATCGCCTGGACAAAACCCGCGAAGAAGTAAAAAACGAGATCAAATCAGATTTCACCCCTGAAAACTCCCGTCGCAGCAACAAAACCAAAACCGAACCTGCGCCTTTCTTCGCTCCCCAAACCACACTCGCACAAAACGCTGTTAAAAAAGCAGTAGCTAAATAGCAGCAAACAACTACTTCAACTATTACAACCCCTACAACTACTACAACTTAAACCAAAAAATGGCTCAATTTACCTTTACAAACAATACCTATGCCGGCGAAGCGCTGGCCGGGTTTATGGCCAGCACGCTCCTCGAAGCCGATTCGGTGAAACGTGGCCTGTTGACCGTTATCAACGACGTCAAATCGCGCAAAGTAATCCTTGATGTGGACGACGACGTAGTGCTGCAGGACCCATCCGGCATTTTCGCCGACCAGGGCACCACGGCTTTACAAAACGAAAGCTACCTCGACCCGGTAGTATACGAATTCATGAAACAGGAACAATGGGACAAGCTCGTTCAATCGTGGGAAGCACAAAGCCTGAAACCAGGTGCATTCATGGACTACGAAGGCGTTGTCGATCTTTCCGACTTCATGGTTCAACGTTACTTAACCAAAATACAGATCGCCAACGAACGCCTCTATTGGCTGGGCAAATCGGCGACCAAAGAAGCTGCCTTTACCGCTTCCTTCACTGGCCTGCTTCCGGCTATCGCTTCTGCATCAGGTGTATATAAAGTAGGCTTGGGTAAGCCGGCTACATCCATGTCCGCTTCTGCCATCGATGCGACCGGCGTGGTTACCGTATCGGACACAGCAACTCTGTCTGACGGTGATGTTGTTACCATCACCGCTGTAACCGGCACCAGTAAGGATACCACCAACGGCACACCCGGCATCGTTGTACAAGGTCAATCCTACTTCATCCAGGTATTAAGTTCCACAACCTTTAAACTGACCCGCAATTTCAACGAGATCAATACCCGCAAAGCGGCCACTTTCACAGGCACTGCAACTGCCGCCACGGTAAACTACATCAATGCCAGCAACGTACTGGGCGTATTAAGCAGTGTATATTCACAGCTTGACCCCGCCGACCGAAGCCAGGACGATTTTAACCTGCAAATTCCTTTACACATAGGTTACGCCTATGCCCAGGCGCAAGCAAACAAAGCCGTAAACGTCTTGAATGCCTTCACCGATCCCAAGAAAATGGATTACCTGGGTGTTCCGCTGCAACTGATGAACCACTGGCAGGCAAACACTATCCTCGGCGCACGCGCGTCAAACCTATTCCTGGGTGTCGATCTTTTGGGTGATGCTTCAGAACTCTCTACCGTCTACATGAAGCCTTACACCAACGATGACGTCGTGCGCATGAAGGCCCGTATGAAAGCCGCCGTAAACTTCAAATTCGCGAACGAGATATTCTACTTGTCAGCTTAACAGAAAGTTGATTGGGTTGATTGAGTTAAGCTGTTGACTAAGTTCAACCGGGCAACTCCGTCAACTTAATCCAGCTCAATCAACTTATTCAACCTAATCAACTCAAAAAATGTCAATTTACAACAAAATAAACACGGGGTTCAGTCTGGGTACAGGCTCCCCCATCACCGCAGGTATCGAGGATGTGATCTATGTCTTCAACCAGGATGACATTACCATCACTTACGACCCCAGCAACCTGCTCATCATCACCGGCCTTGCAGCCGTCGGCAGCGCCAAAGTCTACAAGTTCGAAGGCACCAACAACAGCTTCAGCACCATGTC